>Ga0210123_1000214_pt1 | contig 38525 bp, 35 predicted proteins | sample Muzzi_PWB_D2_FD_185535 | JGI IMG/M metagenome (GOLD analysis project Ga0210123, IMG submission 185535) | Wetland microbial communities from San Francisco Bay, California, USA, that impact long-term carbon sequestration - Muzzi_PWB_D2 (SPAdes) | ecosystem: Environmental > Aquatic > Marine >... | reverse complement strand
AACTGTAGGGTCTTGATGTCCTCACCGAGAGTTTTTCGGTTCTCTCGACCCATATCTCTGAGCCATTCTCTCACTGGTTCACGCCCGGAATCGAGTCGAAAAAATACTACCGGTATTGGCCTATCCATTGGCATTGTATGAGTGTACCAATAATGGTACGCCCGTCAAGGGTTGTTATTTGTGCTTTAGAGCCACCATGTATCTTCCCAAATGACCGTCTTGACTCCCATGCTCAAAAGAGCCGGAGTTATAGTAAGACAGTTACCGGGGAACGCCGTTAACGCCGCAAATCAGCCGCGCGTTTTTTGCGTCGGCTGAATTTGCCTTGTTAGAACTCGACATTCTTATCTGTCTCATCCGTATTCAAAGCCCCTGGTCTACTTCAGTATTTGTGGGAAATATTGAGACCCATTGCCTGACTGATCCGCGACCATGGGTATCTCCCACAAAAAATTCTGGCAAGGTACTGGGGGGCTCCATCAGAGATACTCCGTAGTGGCTTCTGACCCACGAGTCTTTGTAACCGGCAAGTCCAATTAGCGTCGGAAATATCTGAAAATGGCTTGTCTTGTCGTAATTGGTCATTTGAACCATCTTAAATCTTTTTATGGCCTATTTTGGTTCTGGCCATGAATAACCCTTTTCTATAAAACAAACAACATAGTGATCTGAAAGTAAATTGGGTGCTCTGCCACGAGCTGGAGGTATGGTTGTTATATGTTGATGCGGCGTGTAGTCGTCATTTACCACAGGAGTACCATGCCTATAGAAATACTTTGTTTCCCTCTGGCTTATCAGCACCTGTTGTTCCTTGGTTAATTCTTCATTAGCTTCGTATTTTTTATGGGCCGTTGAATTACACTCATGAATAATTTGTTTTTTCTTCTTTCGACAATCCAGATGGTGGAATCAGCGACATACCATCGTGTGTCATACGCGCGGTAGCACAACCAACAAGAACAAGACACACCCCTAATACAGCCGAATTGTATTTCATTTCAAAAATCCCTTATTTGATCCATAACAGTTGATTCGACTGCTTACGTAGTAATGTGTATATGTCGGAATCGTCCTATTGTGCGAACGGCCGACGCGGCCTGGCATGAAACTCAACATAGCTGTCTCCGGGCAGGATGCCCTCTCATTACGACAAGGAAGGTCTATATGTTTGATTCAAATCCCCCGGCACCTGATGCCATTGCGCGCTTCTATGATAACTACCTGAACTGCCTGCATAAAGCCTCTATTCCAGAGAAGCAAAGACGTTGGTATGTAAAGCGTATTGAGGCGTTTATTAAGACCCATTCCGGACGCAAGATCAAGTCGATTACTGACAAGGAAGTGAGCGGATATCTGGAGATGCCAGGCCGACAAAATCGTCTTTCTGGCTGGCAATTTGCGCAGTGTATCGATGCAATACGGATTCTCTATTGCGAATTCCTCTCAACACCGGCCTGCCAGGGCGTGGACTGGGAATACTGGAAAGACTCGGCCAGGCAACTTGATGATAGCCATCCGACCACGGCACGACAGCTCTCGCCTGCTGAATTGAGTTATATCAAGGAACGCAAAGGCGAAGGCCCGCTGCAACAGGTACGCGCCAGTCACCGTCAGCTGCTGATCCGCCTGGCCAATGAAATCCGCGTCAGAGGCTATGCCTGGCGCACTGAACAAACGTATGAACAGTGGATTTGCCGGTATATCCTCTTCTGCAAGGGTCTTTCCCCCGAGCAGTCCGGTGCCACCGAGGTAAAATTATTCCTTGAGTATCTGGCTATTCGCCGGTGTGTCAGTGCCAGCACCCAGAACCAGGCATTGAGTGCGCTGGTGTTTCTCTATGAGAAGGTACTTGATCGAAAGCTGGGTGAGCTCGAAACATTCACCAGGGCTAAACGCTCACATAACCTTCCGGTGGTACTGAGTCGCTATGAAGTGATGTCATTGCTTGAACAATTGCAAGGCACACATAAATTAATCGCATCACTGTTATACGGAACAGGTATGCGTCTGCTTGAAGGGCTACGCCTGCGGGTTCAGGATATTGATTTTGCCTACCATCGTATTCACGTGCACCAGGCAAAAGGCAAAAAGGATCGGTATGTACCACTTCCCGGATCGCTTGTAGAAGCGCTGCGCGAGCAGATTGAAGTGACTCGACAGTTTCATACAGAGGATATTGCGGCAGGCTTCGGCGAAGTTATTCTGCCGGGCGCACTGCACCGCAAGTACCCCAATGCAGGTCACGAGTTAAAGTGGCAGTTTCTGTTTCCTTCCGGCCGCCTCGCGGTTGACCCACACGGAGGGAAAATTCGCCGTCATCATCTGCACGAAAGCGGGCTGCAAAAAGCCGTTAAACGGGCAGCAACTGCTTGCGGCATCAATAAACGGGTGGGCTGCCACACACTACGCCATTGTTTTGCAACTCACTTGCTGGAGTCGAACTATGATATCCGTACAGTGCAGGAACTGCTGGGGCATGCTCATGTTTCCACGACCATGATCTACACCCATGTACTGGGCCGCCCCGGTGTCGGGGTCTTCAGCCCGCTGGACCTGGCGCCCGGGAAACAATGACCGGCAATGGGTCTGCGCCTGTAACCGCAATAGCGAGGGCGTGCTGGCACAGACGCAACAGGCGTTACTCTTTCAGTTCGATCTGCAGGTTCCCCTCCACGATGCGGATGTCCTGCACACCGTCCGCAAAGGCCTTCCAGAAGCCGTCACCGGAGCCGAACTCCTCAACGAGGTCGATATTTTTCAGCCCGCCCATCCAGGCATTGGGTATGGGAACACCCATGATGCTGACACCCTTCAGGATGACGATCGGCTTGCTGTCCCTGTAGGCCAGTTCGACACCCGCCCGGACCTTGAGTATCTTGCCGCCCATGATGGGAAAGTCCTCGTCCACCGGCAGCAGCAGCTTGGCGCTCATCAGGTTGTCGGACAGGTCGATCGCCAGCTTCCTGGCAAGGTCGGTGTTCTTCGCCAGCAGGCTGTTCAGTTCGCGCTCGCTCAGCCGGATGGAACGGTCCGCCCCCTCCTCGCTGTAGGCCTCCGGTTTTAGCACACTGGAATTGACCGCACCGCGGCGCGGCTGATAGGCCGCATCCAGCGACTCCAGCCTGTCGAGTTTTGCATCCAGTACCTGCTCCTCCTTCGCGCTCAGCTGGACCGGCTTGAACTCCGACGGGAAGAAGTAGTACTTCACGACCATCAAGGTCACGCCGATCGAAACCAGCATGGTCACGATGACGATCAGAAAGATTTTCATCCCGCTCATGCGGCTGCCGGAATCACCCGCAGCCAGGGTATTCTCGCTCATATCATTCATCCTTTGTTGTCCCGTTGCACGGCAAACCCGCGCTCCCGCCTATTGCTCAGAATCAAAGGTATTGCAGTCATCAGCATCCCCGTTCTCGATGCCCCGCCTGAACCATGCAACACGCTGCTTCGAGGTGCCGTGCGTAAACGATTCCGGTACCACCCGGCCGCTCGACTCCTGCTGCAGGCGATCATCCCCGATCGCGCTGGCCGCAGCCAGTGCCTCTTCGATATCCCCTTCTTCCAGCACCTGCCGGCTGCGGTTGGCATGATAGCCCCACAAACCGGCGTAACAGTCCGCCTGCAGTTCCTGGCGCACGGACAGTGCATTGACCTCCGCCTTGCCAAGTCCGCGTTGTGCCGTTCTTACCTGTTGACTGGTACCCAGCAGATTCTGCACATGATGCCCCACCTCATGGGCGATGACATAGGCCTGCGCAAAATCACCCGGCGCACCAAAGCGTCGCTTGAGGTCATCAAAAAAAGACAGGTCGATATAGACCTTCTTGTCGCCCGGGCAGTAGAACGGCCCCATGGCGGCACTGGCCATGCCGCAGGCCGACTCTACCTGGCCGCTGAACAGCACGAGTGTCGGTTCCTCGTAGGCCTCGCCGGCACTCTGGAAAATGGCGGTCCAGGTATCTTCCGTGTCCGCCAGCACGACCGAGACAAAATCGGCGGCCTGTTGTTCCGCCGCCGTCGGTTGCCAGTCGCTATCGGTGCTGCTGACCGTCGTCGTTCCGGCCTCCTGCTGCATCTGGAAAATAACCGCAGGGTCGATCCCGAGGAAGTAGGCCAGCGCCAGTGCAATGACAATGGTGCCGACGCCACCCTTGACCGCGCCACCGCGCACCCGCATACCGCGCCGGTCTTCAATATTTGAACTTCTACGTCCCGTTCTCCAGCGCATCGGGGTCGTCCTCTGTATTATTTACCACCCGGTCAGGGCGTGTTCCGGTTTCCGGATATACCGGTCTCGAGATCCTGAAGGCCTGCAACAGCCGCTTCAGAATTCAGCAGGATCACGTACAATCATTATAACCGGAAAAATATCGTTACACGGCATTGATCAGACTTACTCAAACCCGCAGGCACTGTATATGACCCGCATCGGAACCCCGCTCTCGCCAACCGCGACCCGCATCCTGTTCTGTGGCGGCGGTGAACTCGGCAAGGAGGTCGTCATAGAACTGCAGCGGCTCGGTGTCGAGGTCATCGTTGTCGACCGCTATAAAGATGCACCCGCCATGCAGGTGGCGCATCGCAGTCACGTCATCTCGATGCTGGACGGCGCCGCATTGAGGGCCGTTATTGAACAGGAAAAACCGGACTATATTGTTCCGGAGATCGAGGCCATTGCAACCGACACGCTGCTGGAGCTGGAAACGGAAGGCTATAACGTCATTCCGACGGCACGCGCAGCACGTCTGACCATGAACCGCGAAGGTATCCGCCGCCTGGCTGCGGAGGAACTGGGGATCAGGACATCGCCGTATCGCTTCGCCGCCAGCCGTGCTGAATTTGACGAGGCCATCCGCGCGATCGGCCTGCCGTGCGTGGTCAAACCCATCATGAGTTCCTCAGGAAAAGGACAGAGCACCATAAAGACAGCCGCCGATATAAACCCTGCATGGGACTATGCACAGGAAGGCGGCCGAACGGGGGCCGGCAAGGTCATCGTCGAGGGTTTCGTGGATTTTGATTATGAAATCACCCAGCTGACCGTCCGCCATGCCGGTGGCACCGGTTTTTGCGAGCCCATTGGTCACCTGCAGGTAGACGGCGACTACCGCCAGTCGTGGCAACCCCAGGCCATGAGTGAACAGGCATTGGCCGGCGCCCGGGATATTGCCGCGCGGGTAACCGCTGCACTGGGTGGCCGCGGCATCTTCGGGGTGGAATTGTTTATCAAGGGTGACGAGGTCATCTTCAGCGAGGTCTCGCCGCGCCCGCATGATACCGGCATGGTCACCATGATCTCGCAGGACCTGTCACAGTTTGCCCTGCACGCACGCGCCATCCTTGGACTGCCCGTCCCGAACATCCACAACCACGGACCCTCCGCTTCCAGCGTGATACTGGTCGAAGGCACCTCGACACAGGTATGCTTCGGGAACCTTGATGACGTCCTGCGTGAACCCGACACGCAACTGCGCCTGTTCGGAAAACCCGGGGTCAACGGTCAGCGCCGCATGGGGGTGGTACTGGCGCGCGGCTCATCCGTTGACGAGGCCCTGCATAAGGCCAGGCGCGGTTCGGAAGCAGTCGTGGTAACGGTATGACCCTGGAACCCGCGGAGAACCGGACCGACATGACAGACGATGATATAAAGATGCGCCTCGAATCTCTGGAGACACGCATCATGCACCAGGACGCAACGATTGATGAACTGACCCGCACCCTGCTGCGCCAGGAACAGCTGATGAGCAAGCAGGTCAAGACCATCAAGCACCTTGAAGAGCAGCTAAGAGGCCTTGCCGATTCAAGTCCGGGCATGACCGCAGATGAACCTCCGCCACCCCATTATTGACCGCTATTAGCCGTTCAGGCACCGGCCTCCAGCCGGGGGTCTGAATACAAGCAGCTGATTCTCATATATATTTATCTTGCAGCCCCTGATCGGTCACGGATTTACCCAAAATTAAAGAATGCCGCTGGCCGCGCCGTTAATGGTGTTGATAGGACCCCCGTCTTTTTTACAGGGGTGAAGGGCAACCAGAGACGGATAACTGCAATGAATACACTACCACTGGTAACCCAGATGTTTGCGCTGATGGCCATTGGCGCGCTGGTCTGGCTGACAATTCGTGCATTTAAAACACATACCGGGTGGGGCCTCGCGGTATTACTGTTATCGCCTTTTAGTGCCACCCTCTTCGGAGTCAAATACTGGGAAAAACAGAGAGAGCCCTTTCTCCTGTTTATAACGACATTTACTGCAACGTTTGCTTTAAGCATTTACCTGTTTACCGTTACAGGTGGCCTGGAACTACTCCGCCTTTCCGCCAGCTTCCAACATGAAATCCAGGCGCAGACCCTGGCCGAGAACAACCCCGGCGGTTTCATACGCACCAGTTATGCCGTCGAAGACGCACCCGGTATCGATGGCCGCTTTCAGCAAGGCTCCGGGGTAGAAGTTACGGACGTCACGGACCCGGAAATACAGGAAACAGCAAACAGCGAAGATGAGGCTGCCATAAAAAAAGAGAAACCGGTTCGCTACCGGCTCACCTATATGCCCATCAAACTCAGCGACACAAAAAACTACATTGGAAAAACCGCAAAGATAACGCGCAAGAATGTGCCGGAAAAAGAGTACCGCATCACCGGTGCATCACCCCGGCATTTAGAACTCGCCCAGCGCAACAGAAATGGAGAATACTCGTTTCACATCAGAACCAGCGACATCGACACTATAAGGGTACTGGTTAACGAGCCCTACTAAGCGGCCTGAAAACCAGGCCGGCTGCAGGAATACCCACCTGCCAGCCACCGGAGATCACGCAACAGGTTAATTATAAAGGGATTTTACAACCCACCCCGTTGGCGCCCTGGATTTCACCAGGGTGATGCCCGCACGGTTCGGGCACACCCCGACGCCAGGCAACAAAACGCGGCAAGAACCCCGGCCATGTGGCCGCTCCAATTGAAAAACAAGGCATTTCTTTGCGGCATGGTGTAGTATCCGGCTGGTATCCGGCAATGTGCTGCGCACTACAGGCTGCACAAACCGGTAATTAACGATCACAGTTATATGTTGAACAGGTCATAAAGGAACTTCCTTGCAGTATCTCCTGTACTTACTTTTAGGACTGCGATTGAATAAACATTTTTTTACTAGAGGTATGTTACATGGCTAAAGGTACAGTTAAGTGGTTCAACGATTCCAAGGGTTTTGGTTTTATCGCGCCTTCTGATGGCGGCGAGGATGTATTCGTACATTTTTCCGCAATCTCGGGGGACGGTTTCAAGACCCTGGTTGAAGGTCAGACAGTAAACTTTGATGTCGAGCAGGGTCCGAAAGGTCTGCAGGCAACCAATGTTACGGCCGGCTAACGGACAACCGTATATGCTTGAACAGGGAACCCCGCCACGTGCGGGGTTTTTTGTGCCTGCAGGACCGGCGCCCCGCCGGGGAAATAGCCGCTAGCTTTTCTTCCCGATCAGTTCGACCGGGTATCCGTCCGGGTCTTCTATAAAGGCGATAATCGTTGTTCCCGCGTTCATCGGCCCGGCCGGCCGAAGAACCTTGCCACCACGGGCCTGCAGTTCCTCGACAGCCGCATAGACATCATCCACCTCGATGGCGATATGGCCATAGCCTTCACCCAAATCGTAACTCTGCGTGTCCCAGTTGTGGGTCAACTCGATCACGGTGTGATCGGATTCTTCGCCGTAACCCACGAAGGCGAGGGTAAATTTCCCGTCCGGGTAATCCTTCCGGCGCAGCAGCTTCATACCCAGCACGCGGGTATAGAACTCGATCGAGCGTTCCAGGTTGCCGACACGCAGCATGGTATGCAGTAAACGCATGATAAATACCTACCCTCCTATCCGGTTTCTAACCCGCCCCACAGTCCGTAGCGGCATGCGTTACTTGCGTTTACCGCCTTTCTTCAGCCTGGCTGCAATACGCATGCGCAATGCATTGAGCTTGATAAAGCCCTCGGCGTCTTTCTGGTTATAGGCGCCGGCGTCATCTTCAAACGTTGCGATGCGCTCATCGAACAGGCTGTCGGTATCGGATTTCCGGCCGACGACGATGACATTACCCTTGTAGAGTTTCAGACGCACGCTGCCATTGACCGTCTCCTGCGAGGCATCGATCATCTGCTGCAGCATCTTCCGCTCGGGACTCCACCAGTAGCCGTTGTAGACCAGGCTCGCATAGCGCGGCATGAGTTCGTCTTTCAGGTGCGCCACTTCGCGGTCCAGCGTCAGTGACTCCATGGCCCGATGCGCCTTCAGCAGAATCGTACCGGCCGGCGTCTCGTAACAGCCGCGCGACTTCATCCCGACATAACGGTTCTCGACAATATCGGAACGCCCGATGCCATTGTCTCCGCCAAGCTTGTTGAGCAACTCCATGACCCGCCCCGGGCTGGTTGACTTGCCATCGATGGAAACGGGGTCGCCTCGCTCGAAGCCTATTTCAACATAGGTGGGCCGGTCCGGCGCCTTCTCGGGAGATACGGTCCACAACCACATACTGTCTTCCGGCTCCGCCCAGGGGTCTTCCAGCACATCCCCTTCATAGGAAATATGCAGTGAATTGGCATCCATGGAATACGGTGATTTCGTGCCCCTTTTCTGCTCGACCGCGATGTCGTGTTTTTTCGCGTAGTCCAGCAGTTTCTGCCGTGAAGTCAGGTCCCACTCCCGCCACGGCGCAATGATCTTGATATCAGGATTCAGTGCATAGGCGCCGAGTTCAAAGCGCACCTGGTCGTTACCCTTGCCCGTCGCGCCGTGTGCAATGGCATCGGCCCCGGTTTCATGGGCAATTTCAACCAGGCGCTTGGCAATCAGGGGGCGGGCGATGGAGGTACCGAGCAGATACTCGCCCTCGTAGAGGGTATTGCCCCGGAACATGGGGAACACAAAGTCACGCGCAAACTCTTCCTTGAGTGTTTCGATATAGATCTCCTTGATACCCATGGCCTTGGCCTTGGCACGCGCCGGTTCGATTTCCCCACCCTGACCGATGTCGGCTGTAAAGGTTACCACCTCGCACCCGTATACCTCCTCCAGCCACTTGAGGATAACGGAGGTATCGAGGCCACCGGAGTAGGCAAGTACAACTTTTTTGATGTCTGACATTATTGCTTTCCTGTTCACCCCCTCTCCCTCCGGGAGAGGGTTGGGGAGAGGGGGTCAAAAAAAGGCAACTGCCGATTTATATCCCCTCATCCTGGCCTTCTCCCGGAGGGAGAAGGGACTCTGTTTTACTTAGACGGGCTTTTCTGGCGGAATAAATTCCGCCCTACAACACCGTTCCTTGTAACTTTTCTGGCGGAATACATTCCGCCCTGCAACGCCGTTCCTTGTAACTTTCTGGCGGAATAAATTCCGCCCTGCAACACCGTTCCCTGTAACTTTCTGGCGGAATACATTCCGCCCTGCAACACCGTTCCTTGTAGGGCCGAATTCATTCGGCCTGATATATGTCGAACCACCACCCTGGTGTCCCTGACAACAATCCAGCACCGGTTCAGGCTTTGGCTTTCTGCCTGCTGCGCTGCAGGCGTGACAGCAGCCTGCGGGCCAGGTCACCAAACAGTTCCGTCTGGGTGGGATGCGCATGAATCGTCTCGCCCACCTGTTCCAGGGTGAGGCCGGCCGACACCATCAGGGTTGCTTCACCGATCAGGGTATCCGCATGGTCCGCCAGCAGATGCACGCCAATGATGCGTTGACTGGCCTTGTCCGCGACGATCTTGATCATGCCATGGGTTTCATGGTTGATCATGGCCTTCGCATCAATACTCATGGGCACCTTGACTTCCACGGCATCGATATTCCTTGCCTTTGCCTGCTCGACAGACAGGCCGGCAAATGCCGCCTGCGGACGCGAGAAGATCACCCCGCAATCCTTGTCCTGATCATACTTCCTGTTCTCCCCCAGGATGGTAGCGGCCGCTACCCGGCCCTGCTGTGCCGCGGTATGCGCCAGCATCAGGCCACCGACGACATCACCAACTGCGAAGATATGCGGCACACTGGTGCGGCAGCGAACATCCGCGGTCACAATACTGCGCTCATTCACCACACCGGCGTTGTCCAGGCCAAGGCCTTCCAGCTCCGGGCGTTTGCCCGTCGCCATGATGACGTAATCCACGGTCAGGTTGTGTTTCTTGCCTGCACTGTCGGTGTAGGCGACCTTCATCTTGCCCGGTTCGCCACTGATCCTGTTCACGGCCGCAGAGGTATACACGTCAAGACGCGGTTCGTTGTCGAGCAGGCCCGAGAGTGTTTTCGCGATCTCCGGCTCGACCTCGGCGAGGATGCGTTCCTGTGCTTCCAGCAGGGTCACCCGGGCGCCAAAATCCTGGAAGATCTGCGCCATTTCCACCCCGATGGCGCCCGCCCCGACGACGGCCAGTTTTTTCGGCGGGGCAGCCAGCCCCCACACGGTATCCGAGGTCAATACCCCGCCGTTTTCCAGTCCTTCCCGTGCGCCGGGAATCGGCGGTATGAACGGCGGTGCACCCGTTGCAATCACGGCACAACCGAAGGTCACGGTCCTGGACGCCTGGCCCGATGGTATTCCTGCCCGGGTGTGCGGGTCATCCTGGTTGGTTGAGGTATGTACAGCGATGCTGTGGTCATCGATAAACCGGCCGAAACCATGCAGGTAATCGATACGCACACCCTTGTCGGTCTTCAGCGCCATATCACCGCGCGTTTCCAGCACCGTGCGACGATGTTTCTCAAGATCCTTCCACACCAGTTTCGCCTTGTTGGTGCCGGTGACACCGAGGTGGACATCCTCGGCGCGGTCGCGCATGCGGTCCGCGGCGGCACGCCAGGCCTTGGAGGGAATGCAGCCCCGCCACAGGCACTCACCGCCCGGGAACGGCGCGTCGTTGACAAGGGCCACTTTCAGCTTGTGGCCGACGAGATCGCGTGCACAGTCTTCACCACCCGGGCCGCCGCCGATCACGACCACATCGTAATCCCAGTCACCGTCCGGGATGGCCATACCTGCCGGGCCCATCCAGTCGGCCGGGTCCTCGATCAGTCCTTTCAGGGCCTGCAGGAACTTCGCGACATCAGCGCCGTTGATCACCCTGTGATCGGCGGTAATGGTAAAGGCACTGCCCTTTTCGGTGTTTGAGGAAATCGCCAGGATTGCAGACAAGCCCGGCGTGGCGATGGCATCAAAGTAGCTGACGTCAAACATGCCCATATTCGATATCTGGAACGTGGCGCCGGTAAACTCCTCGGGATTCAGGCGCCGGGCACGCGCCCGTGCCACGAGGTCCTTCCAGTCAGTGTTTAGGTCTGCAAGCTCATGTGATTCACAGTTGCGCAAAATCGGCACCACCAGCCCGCCATCGTCGGCGGCGACCGCCATGCCGATATCGACCTGGTCACGCTCGATCAACCTGTCATCCGGCTGATAACACCAGTTCAGCTTCGGATGCTGTTTTATTGCCAGCCCGCAGGCCCTGGCGATCGCAACCGTGACCGATACACCGGCCGATTTGGCGGCACGCATCAGGACCTCGAGACGGATATGCGCAGACACCCGGAACGTTGGCATGGAAATGGATGAGGCCATGGCGCGCGAGATGGCCTTCTCCATCGATTTCATGGGACGACCGTTACCGGGCACGGCCACTTCAAAGGGTGCGGGTGCTCGCTGGACATCCGCTGCAGTGATCACGCCGCCCGGACCAGTACCTGTCATACGTTCGATTTCGGCACCGGCCTGCGCCGCCAGTTTCCGCGCCAATGGCGAGGCCTTGCCGGCCTGCGGGCGCAATACCGGGCGCGCTGTTGTGGCAGCAGGCCGGGCGGTGCCGCCTGTCGCTGCAGGTGCCGTCGTTGCAGGCACGGCCGGTGCCGCAAGCACTTCTGCCTCGCCTTCTACAACATCGTCTTTTGACTCGACAATGTAGCCGATCGCCCCGGTGACCGGCACGGTACTGTCAATCGCTGCAAGCGGACCGGAAAGAAAACCGTCACGGAATATTTCAACATCCATGACAGCCTTGTCGGTTTCCACCGTGGCAACAATATCGCCACGACTGACTTCATCACCGGGATTCTTTTCCCAGCTGACGATGACGCCTTCAGTCATGGTGTCGGACAGCTGGGGCATTTTAATTGCGTAGGGTTCAGCCATTTAGTGCCATTCCTTGAATAAAAACCGTCTCGCGCAAAGCCGCAAAGGCGCAAAGAGAAAATCCTGAAATAAAATATACGAACTTTTCATACACTTCATTTCCCGGGCAGATTACACCATCATTACAAATTCCTGGTGTTGGTTGTGTCTTTGCGGCTTTGCGCGAGAAAAATAGTGTTAAACACCGAACATGGTGCGCACGGCCTCGACAATATCACTTGCATCCGGCAGCGCGGCTTTCTCAAGTGCGTGATTATAGGGAATCGGGATATTCAGGGCCGATACACGTACCGGCGCGGCATCCAGTTCAAAGAAACACTCTTCGTTGATAATCGCCATGACCTCGGCACCCACACCTACAGCCGGTTCCGCTTCCTCAACAATTACAGCGCGATGGGTTTTGGTCACGGAGTTACGGATGCCTTCCCGGTCGAGTGGATTCAATGCAAAAAGATCGACTACTTCTGCATCAATGCCATGATGCCTCGACAGCATCTCGGCCGCCTGCAGGCACCAGTGCACCGAGATATTGTAGCCGAACAGCGTCACATCCCGACCTTCACGGGCGATCTCGGAACCCTCGAGCGGGTGAAAATATTCCCCTTCGGGTACCTCGCCCTTCATGTTGTACATGAGCTCGTGTTCATTGATGAACACCGGGTCATTGCAACGCACCGCGGACTTCAGCAGGCCATAGGCCTGGCGCGGGCTGGAAGGCGTCACCACACGCAGGCCGGCAATCCCCATGAACACCTTTTCCATGCGCGCCGAGTGCTGCGAACCCAACTGGTGTGCCGTACCGCCGGGGGAGCGGATCACAACCGGTGCCTCGAGCTGACCACCGGACATGTAACGCACCTTGGCGGCGGTATTGAATATCTGGTCCATTGCCAGCCAGGCGAAGTTGACCGACATGATTTCAATAATCGGGCGCACACCGAGGAAGGAAGCACCGATGCCGAGACCGGTATAACCATTCTCCGAAATCGGCGTATCGATGACACGCTGTTCACCGTACTTCTCATAGAGTCCCGAGGTCGCCTTGTAGGTACCGCCAACCACACCGATGTCCTCACCCATGGCAATTACCATCGGGTCATTCGCCATCTCCTCATCGTGGGCGCGGCGAATCGCTTCCCAGTACATGATCTCGGCCATTACTCTTTACCCCCCATGACCCAGGGGTCGTTCTCGGCCAATACATATTTCCCTACATCCGAGACATGCGGTTCGGGCGACTCGCTGGCATAGCGAATGATCCCGTCTTCAATCTCGTCGAGAATGGCCGTGTCCATATCCTTGAATTCATCCAGCGTCAGCTTGCCGGCCTCGATGAGCCGGTCGCGCAACATAATGACCGGGTCTCGCCCGCTCCACATGCGCTCCTCTTTCTTGGCGCGGTAGGCATTGGAGTCCGACATGGAATGTCCGCGGTAGCGGTAGGTCAGCAGCTCCAGGAAATAGGGTCCTTTACCGTCGCGCACGTGCTTGATGGCCTTGCTGGCCGCCTTGTGTACCAGTTCAACATCCTGCCCGTCTTCCTGGGCCGACGGAATGTTATAGGCCGAGACCCGTTTGTACTGGTCAAGGACGGCCGTGGAACGATCAATGCGCGTGCCAATACCGTAGAGGTTGTTTTCACACACATACAGCACCGGCAGGTTCCAGAGCTTGGCCATATTTAATGATTCATGGAAGGTGCCCTGGTTATTGGCCGCGTCACCGAGAAAGCAGATACAGATTTCATCGCCGCCCTGCATCTGGATGCCCTTTGCGATACCGGCCGCCAGTGGAAATGGTCCGCCGACCAGCGCATAGCCGCCCATGAAGCGGTGCTGCACATCAAAGATGTGCATGGAACCGCCACGTCCCTTGCAGACGCCGGTTTCCTTCGCAAACAGCTCCGCCATTACTTTCTTCGGATCGGCACCGGACTTGATGGCATGCACGTGATCGCGGTAACTGGTAATCACGTAGTCGTGCCCGGGATTGGCCGCCTCCAGTACGCCAAAGGCGCAGGCCTCTTCACCGGGGTAGAGATGCAGGAAGCCGCCGATGCTGCGTTCGACATAGGCCTCGTAACAGCGCTCCTCGAAACGGCGCGCAAACAGCATTTCCTGCAACAGGCGTTTTTTATCAGCGTCTTTCATAATCAGCTTGGTCTTTGCGGTGAGATATTGACACGCTTCTCCGTTGAGATTGAAGGGTACAGGCCAACCAGTTCCCGGACAGGCGATAATCAGGCCATCTTCCTGAATTCAAAGGAAACAGCGGTACCCGAAACCGGGCAGGCGCGATATGATCAGTGTTTTGCGTTTACAGGTCAAGACAATAGCATGCAAATCCCCTACCGGCACACTGAAAAAATCAAGTTAAATCAACAGACAAAAGCCCCTCTGAAAAACCAGATCGATGCCTCCCGGGTGGTCCTGATCCTGCTCCCGGAAAAGCCCGGCAAGGCCCACTGGGCACAACTGGCGCATGGTGACCTTCTCAAGACCCGCTACCAGCAGCTGAGGCGCCAGGACAAGCACGCCACCCGGCTGGTCACGGACCTGCCCAACAAAACCGGCACCCGTGTCATCCTGCAGACGCTCGCACCCGGGGCGTGCACATTCGAACTGCTCACCACGGCGCGCAAGCTTGCCGGGGACATACGCACGCAGGACCCGGCCTCGCTGCTGGTGCAGCTGGCTGGATTCAAACCGGACGAAACGGCACGCCTGGTCGAGACCATGAGCGCTGCAATCCTTGCATCGGTATGCCCGATGCCCGGCTATCAATCAGATCCGGCCAGGGTGGCGAGTCTCACGCGCATCGATATTTGCGGCCTGGAGAAACCGGTAGACCTTTCCCAGGTACGGGCAGAGATCACCGGCAATCACCTGGCACGCTGGTTATCGGTGCTGCCTTCCAATGTACTCACGCCCACGGCGTACCGGATATTTGTCACACAGCTTGCCAGGACTGAGGGCTGGCAGATGACCTTTCTGGACTCCCGGGCATTAAAGCGCAAACAGGCCGGCGCCTTCCTGTCCGTCTGCCAGGGCAGTCCGGTCGATGATGCCGGCATACTTCATTTACGTTACCGACCGAAGACACCCGGCGGAAAAAAACTGGCCCTGGTCGGCAAGGGCATCTGTTTTGATACCGGTGGTGTCAATGTCAAACCGGCCAAATACATGAACGGCATGCACGAGGACATGCAGGGCAGCGCGGTGGCACTCGGCACCCTGCTGGCGTTATCGCGGCTCAAGGTGGACTACCCGGTGGATTGCTGGCTGGCGCTGGCGGAGAACCACATAGGCAGCAAGGCCTACAAGCCCAACGATGTGGTCACGGCCTGCAACGGTACAAGTATCGAGGTCAAACACACCGATGCCGAGGGTCGCATGGTGCTGGCCGACACACTGGCACTGGCGAGCAAGGCGAAACCGCATGTCATGATCGATTACGCGACCCTGACCGGCGCCTGCGTCTATTCACTGTCTTCGCGCTACAGCGGTGTTTTCAGCAACCGGGATTCCCTGCACGCCACGCTGACAACGGCCGGCCGTGACAGCGGGGAACGGGTCTGGCCTTTCCCGCTGGACGAGGACTTTGATGATTCACTGAAATCGGAAATCGCCGACACCCTGCAGTGCACCCTGGAAGGCGAGGCCGACCATATTCTTGCCGCACGCTTTTTAAAGCGCTTCGTGGATGATGACATTCACTGGGTTCACGTGGACCTGGCCGCCAGCAATCACAAGGGAGGCCTCGGTCACATTGCAACCGACACCACCGGCTTCGGTGTACGCTATACACTGAACCTGCTCCTGCAACACTCCATTATGGAAAGTTCATGGAACTGACCCTGGCACGCCCGGACGACTGGCACCTGCATGTCCGCGACGGTAGCGCACTGGCAGCGGTCATTCCGCACACGGCCCTGCGGTTTGCACGGGCCATCATCATGCCCAACCTGCAGCCCCCGGTGACCACCACCGACCAGGCGCTGGCCTATCGACTGCGCATCCTCGATGCCGTACCGGCCGGGATGGACTTCTCCCCGTTAATGACCCTGTACCTGACCGACAGCACGACAGCCGACGAAGTCACCCGGGCAAAGGCCAGCGGGCAGGTTGTCGCCTTCAAATACTACCCGGCCGGCGCCACGACGAACTCCGATTCCGGCGTGACGGACATAAAGAACACCTGGCCAACACTCGCGGCACTGGAAGAAACCGGCATGCCCTTACTGGTACATGCCGAGGTGACTGACCCTGATGTGGATGTATTCGACCGGGAATCCGTTTTTATAGAAACCCTGCTCGAGCCGCTGACCGTCCGCTTTCCCAGGCTCAAGATAGTACTGGAGCATGTAACCACCCGGCAGGGGATCGAATTTGTGCGCTCGGCAGCGGACACGGTTGCCGCCACCATTACCGCCCACCACCTGCTGCTGAACCGCAATGCCATGTTCAGGAATGGCCTGCAACCGCATGCCTACTGCCTCCCGGTTCTGAAACGCGAAACACACCGCGAGGCGCTGACTGCAGCGGCGATCAGCGGTAACAAAAAATTCTTCCTGGGAACCGACAGCGCACCGCATGCACGGGAGCGCAAGGAATCTGCCTGCGGATGTGCCGGAATATACACCTCACACGCGGCCCTGGAATTGTACGCACAAGCCTTCGAGACCGCCGCCGCCCTGGACAAACTGGAAGGCTTCGCAAGCCACTTCGGACCCGATTTCTACGGCCTGCCGCGTAACACGCACACCATTACCCTGGAAAAAGCCGACTGGACCGTTCCGGGGAGTTACCCGCTGGGAGAGTCGACTGTAGTACCCATGCTTGCCGGTGAGACCTTGCACTGGCGAGTACAGACCTGACAGGAAAATTCCCGCATCAGGGCGCCAGTAAAGAAATTGTGCAGAAGTGGCCCGCGAGAGTGGCCTTAATCCGCTGCCACAGAGATAAACGCACAAACACACAAGATAAACGGCTTGCCAGCAAGCAGGCCACTACATTTAGTGTTAACAGTCTGCTATGTAAAGCGAATCAAAGTACCTTCCAGTTTGTTTGCTGTTTTTATTCGCAGTTGGACGGGCGATCTAATGTCAAATGAATGTATTTATTTGCCTATAAGTGCCGACATATAAAATATGTTAGTATTAAATCTATTACTCGTAAAAATGCGAAACAAGGCCAGACTTCCAGGGAGAGCTCCATGATCAGTACCCGGAACGGACTGTTAATATCGATCGCGATCTTCTGTACCGCACTCATGCAGCAGACAGTACACGCCGAGCAGGCAGAAGTGGCCGACCCGGATCAACTCATCATCCAGTTACCGGACGTTGATCAAGGGCTGCTTATCGAACAGATCAAGACACTACGCAGCCAGCAGATACAGCGCAAGCAGGCACTCGCACAGATCGTCGCAAACAGGAAACCGGATGGCGGCGATGCCCTCATCACCTTCATCATGCCAGGCGGACTGCTCTATGCCGGTTTTAAACAGGCACGCTATGAGCAGGCAAAGAATGAACTGGCACGCATCAGCGCCGACATCGAGGAAAGCACAAACGATCTTCTGGCCATGCAGTCCATGTCCGAATCAATCCTCGTCGCGCGCCTGCCCTGAGGCCTGCGCCCCGGCCCGGGTACAAACCGGGAAGTTCTCCCTGTCCGTCATCACATTCTGGCATTGACCGCTGGTGTAGGTCATCCGGTACCGGTCCTCGCTGGCGGCGCGTTCCTCCTGCTCCATATCGAGTAACTGCCTGGCCAGGTTACAGCCCTCGACGTCTCCACACAGCTCTTTCGCGCCACACACCTGCCGGACCAGTTTCTCGCAGGGTGAATAACCCGCTATCGGGGCGCCTACCCACTCCTCTGCCTCGGGTGGCGGCGGTTGGCGACTCTCGATGACGCTCTTGTTGGGAACCGCAATGCCACGGTTAATAATCAGGACTGAACCGTCCTGCATTCGATGGACCCCGTCCCACATCGGGACGGTAACTCCGTCTCGCGTAACCGTGGCACGGTTGGTATTCGGATCCACGGTTACCACGTCATGCTGCTGCGATCTGTAATTCGGGTCAGCCGCCGGTAGCGTGTGCGACGCAAGCACCGTTATCAGGAGTAACAACAAACTTGTCGTGGTCTTCATTCGGCTGGATCTCCCATTAATCATCAAAAATGCTGATTTGCTGTCTATCACTGATTCACCGGACGTCCTGTTGCGGGACAATTCCTTTTCAGTAAACCACACTGACCGTGTAACCGCGCTGCTCCAGCAGGTTCAACAGGCCCTTCTCGCCTGGCAGGTGCAGTGCGCCCACCGCCACAAATGCCTTTCCCTGTCTCAGGTACGACTGCATGCGCTCCATCATCAAATAGTTGCGCTGAACAATCAGACGCCTCTGGAACCCCTCGGTAAATTGCTGATCACCGGTTGCCAGTGCATTCTCATTGATTGCAACCAGTCTTGCCAGGTCGCGCTGCTTCCAGGCTGTTAACAATTCCTCATGAAGGACATCCATTTCCTGAAAATGCTCGACTGCGTCCTTCAACAACAGCACCTGCTCATCCAGTGACATGCTATTGAACACATCCAGTTGCTCCTGGATGGTCTCAAGCCCGTGAACCTGCTTGCCGTCCTGCAAGGCGCCCTGATACAAAACCATATCCAGAACCTGTCCGGTTGTCGGTGCGGGCATTGACAGGGTAACCGCAACCGCCCATGGCTGCATATGGTCGGTCATCATTTCAGGCATGCCACGTACCTGCATGGCAGCCGCCGCCTTTGAAAACAGCGCATCTCCCACGATGTCCTTCAGCGAGCGACCATCCATCATCAACATGGCCGCACTGGATGACATCATGGCTTCCATATCAAGCAGCACCTCGAGCACAACGGCCTGCGACGCATCAAAGGCCTTCTGTACAGGCACGGCGAGCCGCAGCACTTCAGGGTCTTCTGAATGGATCGTGCCAAACAGGTAACTGGCGGGAACGCCTGGCTGGCTGATCTCCCACAGCAGACCCCGGCCCTTCTCTGTGCCGGCCTGCGCAAACGGGAAGGACAGGAACAGCAGCAAAACGGCGAGGGCTGTTGAAAAGTTACAGCGATGTGCCCGGAATGCCTTCAGTGTGCGCATGTTTCAGTCCCCGTTTGGTCCAGCCCGGCTGGTTGACAACTTACCCGGCTATTTTAAACAGATCCCGCCATCGCCAAAACCGGAATGATTGGGTATGCTAGCCGCATGACAGATAATGCTGACAAGACACTAATGGCGCAACGTTTTCGCGGATTTCTACCCGTAGTGGTCGATGTCGAGACAGCCGGCTTTAATGCCAAGCGCGACGCCCTGCTGGAAATTGCCGCCGTCACACTGGAAATGGATAGCGAGGGTTTCATCTTCCGCAAGGATACCTTCTCAACTCACGTCGAACCGTTTCCCGGCGCAAACCTGGACCAGGAATCGCTCGAATTCACGGGCATCGATCCCTACAACCCGTTCCGCATGGCCGTACAGGAGCACGATGCGCTGGAACTGATTTTCAAACCGGTGCGCAGGGCCATCAAGGACAGTAACTGTAACCGGGCAATACTGGTCGGCCATAATGCCTTCTTTGATCTGTCTTTCGTGAATGCGGCCGTCTCCCGTACCGGTATCAAGCGCAATCCGTTTCACCCGTTCAGCACCTTCGATACCGTGTCGCTGGCCGGCCTTGCCTTTGGGCAAACCGTACTGGCGCGTGCCGTCCAGGCAGCCGGATTTGGCTGGAACAACGAAAAGGCCCATTCCGCCACTTATGATACGGAGAAAACCGCCGATCTGTTTTGTTCCATCATAAACCGCTGGAATGAATTCAACATCAATCTGTCAGGCTCGGACACACCGCTCACTGCTACCAAGGGGTAATAAAACCATGTCTCTTCCGGATAAAAACGAACAGATCCTGCAGACACATACAGGACTGATACATCGCGTCGTCATGCACTGCAATAATCCCGGCTCGGTTCCGGATATGGAGCAGGTCCTGCAACAGGCTGAAGCGAATGACTGGAAGCAACTGGTCAGCGTCATTCGAAGTATCATGTCGGGCACGCGGGACGAGTCAATCCTGTCAGGGCTCGATGATGAAGACCGTGTTATCGTGGAGTCCATCCTGCGCGGCCTGCAGGACCCGAACACCCTGCCCGACCTGCAGACGGACATTGACTCCACCATGGCAGCGCCGGGTATTGCCGGCCTGGTACATGCGTCCCGTAACGGTAATGTACAGGCCCTGCAGATTATCGGGTCCATGGCCAAACAAATGCTCGAGGCCGGTGGCGACATGGGCATCCTTGCCGGCCGCATTCGTCCGCTGGTCGAAGGTGAACGCGATACAGACAAGCTCACCGAGAAAATGGGCGCGAAGGGACAGAAGCTGATGCTGGAGATAGTCGAGGAATTATTAAAGCTGGAAGCGAACTAGCCTGCACCCAAAAAACAGAACTCGCGCAAAGACGCAAAGACGCCAGGAAAGAAATATTAATAGGCTTTCATGAGAATGGCTTTTAACTTTGCGAGCTTTGCGTCTTTGCGCGAGAAATTACGGTTTTATCGATAAAACCAACTAGCCTTTCTCGACAGCGTCCTTCACCATCGTTTGCAGCTCACCTTTCTGGTAAAGCTCCAGGGTAATATCGCAACCGCCGATCAACTCGCCATTGATATAAACCTGTGGAAAGGTTGGCCAGTTGGCATAGCGCGGCAGGTTCTCGAAAATTTCCGTATCAGCCAGCACGTTTATGTGCCCGAATTCCTGGCCACAGGCAGCCAGCGCCTGGGCCGTACGACTGGAGTACCCGCACTGCGGCAACTGCGGTGTGCCTTTCATAAAGATAATTACCGGGTTCTCTTTTACTGCCTTGTCGATTCGTTCCATCACATCCATTGCCTTTTCCTCTTGTACATCGGTTGTTGAGTAACTTTCGTGGACATCAGTGTAACCCTGTACCGGGTCCACAAAAAGGTACTAATCATGAGGGTATATCCACATTGCGCTGCAGCCAGAATTCCAGCAGGGCCAGGTGCCAGAGCTTGTTGCCGTTGATCGGCGTATGCACACTGTCGGGGTTAGCCAGCATCTTCTGCACATAGTCGCGCTGATACAGCCCACGTTCATGACAGGCCTTCGACTGCAGCACTCCGCGCATGAATTCAAGCGTCTGGCCACGCACAAACTTCAGGGCGGGCACCGGAAAATAGCCCTTTGGCCGGTCGATAACGGCATCGGGCAGGAGGCCGCGGGCGATCACCTTGAGCGGATGCTTGCCACCTGATTTCAGTTTTATCTGTGCGGGCATACAGGCCACCAGTTCCACCAGTTCCTGGTCAAGAAACGGTACACGCGCCTCCAGGCCCCATGCCATGGTCATGTTATCCACGCGCTTGACCGGGTCATCGACAATCAGGGTGGTGACATCAAAGGCCAGCACGCGGTTAACAAAATCATCACCGCCAAAACGTGACAGACCCTCTGCAACACGCGGGCTCGTGTAATCCGGGCCGTGGCAGGCGGGCGCAACCATCTGCAGCCATTCATCGTGTGAGCGATCGAAATAACGGCTGCGAAAACGCTCGACGTCAGTGCCGCGGTCTGCAAGCATTTGCGGGTACCAGAAGTAGCCACCAAACACCTCGTCTGCGCCCTGCCCGCTTTGCACGACCTTGACGTCACGCGAGACGCGCTCGCCCAGCAGGTAGAAAGCAACGGCATCCTGGCCAACCATGGGTTCGGCCATGTTGTCGACCGCCTCCGGCAGGCGTGCAAGCACCTCGTCGTTGCGGATCGTGAAACGCTGATGCTGCGTGGAATAGCGCTCGGCGACCAAGTCTGAATACTGAAACTCGTTGCCCTGTTCTTCCGGTTCGTCTTCGAAACCGACAGAAAAGGTCAGCAGGTCCCCGCCACCCGCCTCGGCCAGCAGCGCAACCAGCAGGCTGGAATCCAGGCCGCCTGAAAGCAGGATGCCCACCGGTACATCGGCAATCGCACGCCGCCGCTCGACGGCCTTGCGCAGGGCCTCATGGGTCGCTTCCATCCATTCCCATTCACTCATGGCAGGGTATTGGCGTGAAGGATCCAGCTGCCAGTAGCGCTGCACCCTGTTGCGGCCATCTGCAGAGATGCTCATGCCGTGGGCAGGCTGTAATTTACGCACGCCGCGCAACAGGGTGCGTGGCGCCGGTACGACGGCATGCAGGCTGAAGTGGTGATGCAGGGCAACCGGGTCAATGGCGGTATTCACATCACCGGCCGCCAGCAGGGCCTGGCTGGTCGAGGCAAAACGCAGGCCGCCCGGGACAAAGCTGTAATAAAGCGGCTTGATGCCGAAGCGGTCACGCGCCAGAAACAGGGTTTGCCGGGCCGTGTCCCAGATCGCAAATGCAAACATGCCATGCAAATGCACCGTACAGTCCACACCCCACTCGGCGTAAGCCTTGAGGATGACTTCACTGTCGCCGTCCGAGAAAAAACTATAGCCCTTTGTGCGCAGCTGTTCCCTGAGTTCCGGGTAGTTGTAGATCGTCCCGTTAAAGACCAGCACCAGCCCGAGCGCTGCATCCACCATCGGCTGGCTGGAACGCTCCGAGAGATCAATCACGGCAAGCCGGCGATGCCCCAGCGCAAGCGGCCCCGAGAGGTAATGACCGCTGGCGTCCGGCCCGCGCCGCGCCAGTTTGTCTGTCATGACATCCAGGGTCTCGCGCAGAGGTGTCTGCCCGTCAAAACGAAGTTCACCGCAGATTCCACACATAGTTAGCGTCCATTCATAAAGAATAATTCTCGCAAAGGCGCAAGGATCGCAAAGTTAAAACCGTACTGTTCCAGTAGCCTGTTACATTGTTTCCTGGCGTCCTTGCACCTTCGCGAGAGAGGTTACGGTGTAGACGGACGGACACTGCCTAGCCGCTCATCCTTTTCTGACAGAGTCCCCAGCCGCCACCGCCGGGCGTACACACCGTCAGCCGTTCACCGGCATTCATGGCCAGGCAGACCTTTCCCGGCAAAGGCTGTGTACCGCGCCGGTTCTCGCCCGTCCTGCCGGGCGCACCACCCTGCAATCCCCATGGCGGGTGACAACGGCGTTCTGTTAGCAGGGTAACGCTGGTGGCTTCGAGAAACTCGAATTCACGGATCAGGCCATCACCACCCGGGTGGAAACCGCTGCCACCTGAACCCCGGCGCAGCTGGTAGCGATGCACGCGCAGCGGAAATTCCATTTCAAGCACCTCAATGGGGGTGTTCAGCGTATTGGTCATATGCGTCTGGATCGCAGCCGGCCCGGCATGCTCCGGACCCGCACCGGCACCGCCGCCCATGGTCTCGTAATAGTCCCAGTTCCGGCGTGCATCTCTTGAACCCATCGCCAGGTTATTCATCGTGCCCTGGCTGGCCGCCGGAATTTTATCAGGCAGCGCCCGAGCCAGCGCCCCCATGATCACATCCACGATCCGGCTGCTGGTCTCCACGTTCCCGGCCGCCACGGCAGCCGGCCTGCGCGCATTCACCAGACAGCCGTGGGGTGCGGACAGACGGATATTTTTAAAACTGCCGGCACAGGCCGGCGTGTGCGCCGGCATCAGGCAGCGGAAGACATAAAAAACCGCTGCAGCCGTCACCGGCAACGGGCAGTTAATATTGCCCTCAACCTGTTTTGCAGTACCCTCGAAATTCACATCGATCTTTCCCTGCCGCACGTGAACCGCTACCTCGATCCGGATATCACTGTTGCCCATCCCGTCATCGTCCATGACGTCATGAAACCGGTAACAGCCATCCGGAATCATGCACAGCGCCGTTTCACCCAGGCGTGCGCCGTAGTCATTCACGGCCACCAGGCCAGCGAGGTAATCTGCAACCGTTATCGACCCGACCAGCCCGACCAGGCGCTCAACGCCCACCCGGTTGGCACTGATCTGCGCCGCGAGATCACCCTGCATCTGCACCGGACTGGCTGTCGCCGCCAGTATGTGCTGCATGAAATCATCCACCGGTTTACCGCCGCGCATGAGATGGGCCGGGGGAATAACCAGGCCCTCCTCATCGAGGCTGCGTGAAATCGGCATGGAACCCGGGCTGTGCGCACCGATATCCGCATGGTGTGCCCGGTTGGCAACGTAGCCGATACACTCATCCGCAACAAATACCGGGGCAATCAGGGTTACATCGGGGAGATGCGTCCCGCCGAGATACGGGTCATTCAGGATCAGCATGTCACCCGGCAGCCAGTGCACGGCTGCAACCAGGTCCTGCATGGCATAGGCCATACTGCCCAGGTGAACGGGGATATGGGCCGCCTGGGCGCACAGCTGGCCGTTTGCATCAAAGACGGCACAGGAAAAATCCAGCCGGTCCTTGATGTTGGTTGAAAAGGCAGCGTGCCGCAGCACCGCGCCCATTTCATCGCATATGGCCGTTACCCGGCTGGCAAATACACTCAGTTCAATGGCATTCAATCGTGTCCCCGGGCCTGCATCCGGCACGTCGCAATCCTGACCGGAGCGCTGTAAGCCGATGCTTTTTTAAAAGAAAATCCCGAATCCAGTATATTGCAAAACAGCTATGCCTGCCGTATCCTCCCATTCCCGACTAATTCAGTCACCTATTACACAAAATTCATAAACCGCTTGCGGCACCACCGTTGCAGGCCACTGGGAGATATCACTAATGAATCCGTTAACTTCTATCCTGGGCACCATTATTTCCGGCTTCGTCCTTGCCATCCTTATCGTACTGGGTCTTGGCGCAACCGGTATCAACGCAATCGAATTTGAAGTCTGGTTCCATGTCCTGGCCGGCGTGCTCTGGATCGGCCTGCTGTACTACCTCAACTTTGTCCAGGTACCGGCCGTCGGGGCAGCACTGGCTGACAAAGATGGCCCTGGGCCCGCCGCGATCAACAAATATATCGCGCCGCGCGCCCTGCTCTGGTTCCGCTGGGGCGCCCTTGCCACCTGGATAACGGGTGCCGGCGCACTGCAGAACCTCGGCGAAGGCGGCTTCATTGCAGCATTTACCCTGCAGGAAGGCTGGAAGATTATCGGTATCGGGGCCTGGCTGGGCACCATCATGCTGTTTAACGTATGGGTTCTGATCTGGCCGAACCAGAAAAAAATCCTCGGCATCGTCGAAGCCAGTGCCGACCAGATTGCCGGCGCAAAGAAAGTGGCACTGATGGCATCACGCACCAATACGCTGCTGTCCATCCCCATGCTGATGTGCATGACCGGCCATATGCACGGCCTGCCCTTCTAGGGATCAGACAATCACAGGTCTGATTCAGCCGCAGCAGGACACGCAAACCCGGTCACTGGCCGGGTTTGCGCTTTTCGGGGTACAGGCTATAGAATCAGTACCAATGTGAATGCTGGCAGTCTGTAACGGGCTGCCTTTTCTATTTTGGAAGAAGTAAAAAAATGGCTGATCATCTCATGTCGACCTACAAACGACTGCCCATCCGGTTTGAACGTGGCGAAGGCATCTGGTTGTGGGATACAGAAAACAGACAATACCTGGATGCCCTGAGCGGGATCGCGGTGTGCGGACTTGGCCATGCCCACCCGGCGGTGACGCAGGCCATCTGTGAACAGGCCGACAAACTGGTGCACACGTCCAACCTGTATGGCATTCCGCTGCAGGAACGGCTTGCAGATCGCTTGTGTGCGCTGGCAACAATGGACCGGGTATTCTTTTCCAATTCCGGGGCGGAATCCAACGAGGCCGCGATCAAGATCGCCCGCCTGTTCGGGCACAGCAAGGGCATCGACTGCCCGGCTATTATCGTCATGGAAAACAGTTTTCATGGCCGCACCCTGGCCACGCTGACCGCAACCGGGAACCGCAAGGTACAGGCTGGTTTTGAACCCCTGGTACGCGGTTTCATACGCGTTCCGTACAACGACCTGGAAGCCATCAGGACCGTGGCTGCAAACAAAAGTGACGCCGTGGCGGTACTGGTTGAACCGGTGCAGGGCGAAGGCGGCATCAATATCCCGGACGCCGGCTACCTTGCAGGTATACGCAAGATCTGTGATGAGAATAACTGGCTGATGATGCTCGACGAGATCCAGACCGGCATGGGCCGCACCGGAAAATGGTTTGCCTGTCAGCATGAGAACATCCTGCCGGATGTCATGACCATTGCAAAAGCACTCGGCAACGGCGTACCGATCGGTGCCTGCCTTGCCAGCGGCCAGGCCGCGGACATGATGCAGCCTGGCAGTCACGGCACCACCTTTGGCGGCAACCCGCTGGCCTGCAGCGCGGCGCTGGCGGTACTGGACACGATGGAACAGGAGAAACTGGTCGAGCAGGCGGCCAGACTTGGTCAGCAATTACTGCAGGGGTTTAGCAGTGCATTGCAGGACCTGCAAGGCATCACTGAAATCCGCGGCCACGGACTGATGATCGGTATCGAGCTCGACCGGCCCTGTTCCGAACTGGTTGGCAAGGCCCTCACGCAGGGGCTGCTGATCAACGTCACGGCCGAGCGCGTTGTACGCCTGTTGCCACCCTTGATAACAACTGAAAAACAGGCTGACATGATCGTTGCACAGGTAAGCGACCTGATACGCGGTCATCTCGAAGGATAAATACATGGGTACCAGGCATTTCCTGACGCTGCTCGATCTGTCCGCCGATGAACTGGGCGGGATTATAAAGCGAGCCATAGAACTCAAGGCCAACCACGCCGCCGGCAAGCTCGACGAAACCTGCAAGCATCGCGTGCTGGCCATGGTGTTTGAAAAATCATCGACGCGCACACGCATGTCTTTCGAAGTCGGCATGGCGCAACTGGGCGGACATGCAGTATTTCTGTCGCCCCGCGACACGCAGCTTGGCCGCGGCGAAACCATAGAGGACTCGGCGCGCGTACTGTCGCGCATGTCAGACATCATCATGATCAGGACCTTTGAGCACGAGAAGATAGAACGCTTTGCGGAATACTCGGCGGTGCCCATTATCAATGCCCTGACCGATATGTATCACCCGTGCCAGCTGCTTGCTGACATGCAAACCTGGCAGGAGCAGCGCGGCGACATGCGCGGCAAGACGGTCGCATGGATCGGGGACGGCAACAATATGTGCCACTCCTACATCAATGCCGCCCGCCAGTTCGGCTATAAACTGCATATTGCCTGCCCGGAGGGTTACGAACCGGACCGGGGCATACTCGAGGCTGCCGGCCCGCACGCTGTCATAACGGGCACGGCCGCAGAGGCCGCAGACGGCGCTGACCTGGTGGTGACCGACGTATGGGCCAGCATGGGACAGGAGGAAGAACAGGCAAAGCGTGAAAAGGCCTTTGCAGACTACCAGGTAGATACACGCATCATGAAGGCCGCCGCCAGCGATGCATTATTCATGCATTGCCTGCCGGCGCACCGGGGTGAAGAAGTCGCTGCAGATGTGATTGACGGCCCCCAAAGCGTTGTCTGGGATGAAGCGGAAAACAGGCTGCATGCCCAGAAGGCCCTGCTTGAGTTTCTGCTTGCCTGAATATATACGCCTGACACTATTCCTGCATCAGCGGTGTAACTGATGCGATACCGGGGGACATCATGTGCAGACTGGCCGCATACCTGGGACCTGACATTCCACTGCAACAATTCCTGCTTGACCCGCCTCACAGCCTGTACAGGCAGTCCTGGGAGCCAAGAGAACTGAAGTACGCCAGACTGAATGCCGACGGTTACGGTTTTGGCTGGTATAACCGGGAGGGTGCTGCATGCAGCTACACCTGTACCTCACCGATCTGGGCAGACCACAACCTCCCTGCCCTCGCCAGCACCCTGTGTGAACCCCTCTGGATTGCGGAAGTACGCAGTGCAACCGAGGGCAACCCGGTACACGCCTTCAATACTGCACCCTTCAGTGACGATCAATACCTGTTTGCCCACAACGGTTTCATCCGCGATTTTCATACGCAGGTGTTACCGGAAATACTGCCATCACTGTCCCCCGGGAGCATCGCAAAGATACGCGGGAATACGGATTCCGAATACCTGTTCATCATCCTCTGCCAGCTATTGCATGAAGACATGACAGAAGACCTGCCCGGAGCGATCCGCAAATTGTTCAGGCTGCTTGCCGACTGGATCGATGAGCAGCCGGCCCTGCTGAATATTGTCATTTCAGACGGCGAGCAGCTCTGTGCAGCCCGGCACGGGCTGAACCATGAATCCCCGTCACTGTACTACACGACCGATGATGAACTGTTCCCGGGCGGGCAAGTCATTGCCTCGGAATGCTTCTCGGAAAACGGCTTCTGGCAGCCGGTACCGGAACACCATATCCTGATCCTTGATCCGGACAATCCGCCCGAGTTACAGGCCCTTTGAATAACCCGGACTTACTCGATGAACTGCGCATGGCGCAGGAACTCGTCATGGCACTGGCCTGGCCGCTTGATGAAGACAGCTTTCGACGCCAGTTCCACCCCGAGCTGAGCCCGCTGGGCTGGCACCTGGGGCACTGCACCTATACCGAGTGTTACTGGTTACAGGAAATCGTTCAGCAAGACAGTCGTTTTACAGCGCCGGTTAAAAAACTCTATACACCCCCGCTTACCCCAAAGCCCGAACGCGGAAAAAAAATCCCGGCACCCGAGGCCATGAAGCAGTGGGTGAGTGAACTGCAGTCAATGAATTACGAAGCCCTGGCAACACCGGCAGCCTCCATCAGCGAACACCCGCTCATGCAGGATGATTACCTGGTACTTTTTCTCATACAGCATTACAGCCAGCACTACGAAAACATGGTCATGGTACTGACCCAGCAGGCACTGGCCCAGGCCACACCGGACCACCCTGTTGAACATCCACTGCTGGCAAGGGAACCGGCACCGGAATTCTGCAACGTCCGTGCAGGCCACTACCGGGTCGGCGGCAAGGCACCGTCTGCCTGTGACAACGAGATTCCGGAGCAAATGGTCACACTGGGTCCTTACTGCATTGCCAGAAAACCGGTCTGCAACGGGGAGTTCCTCGCATTTATGGAAGATGGCGGCTATACACGGCGGGGCCTCTGGAGCGATTCCGGCTGGCATTGGTTGCAACAGGAAAAAATCACGGGACCGCAGCACTGGCGCATGAACGCGGCCGGTCACTGGTATGGCGTCGGGCCCCGTGGCGGCCATACCCTGCAGGCCGATGACGTATTGAATGGCATTTCACGGTACGAGGCGGAGGCCTATGCCAACTGGGCCGGGGGCCACCTGCCGCATGAACACCAGTGGGAAGTGGCCTGCCGTCTCCACAAGCTGGAAGACAGTGGGCGCGCATGGGAATGGTGTGACAATCATTTCTATCCCTATGTGGGCTTCTCACCCTTTCCCTACAGGGAATACTCGCAAGCGTGGTTCGACAACCGGCATTATACCCTGCGTGGCGGCAGCATCCACACACGACCGGCAATCCGGCGCGCCAGTTTCAGGAATTTCTACACAGCAGACAAGCGCCACATATTTGCCGGCCTGCGGCTGGTGTATTAGGCAGGAATGGAGCTCAGAATATTGAACATTTCTGCTTCCCGGGTGGCAAAGACAATTAGCGGAACAGCAATAAGCTACGGCTGACATAGCAAATGAACACACCCGATAAACAACACAAGCAGGCGCAACACATCGGCAAGGGTATGATTATTGCGGCCTGGGTATTGCTGCTGATCCTCCTGACCTGGTTCTTCAATGACCGGCTGGAACAACAGCGCAACCCGAATCGGCAGATTTCCCGCGCCACGGCAACTGACGAAATCCCCGAGGTCCGCCTGCTGCGCAATCGATCCGGACACTATGTTGCAAGCGGAGAAATCAACGGACAGCCGGTCGAATTCATGCTGGATACCGGTGCGACCGACGTCTCCATCCCGGCAGGCATCGCCGACAGGCTGGGCCTGAAACGCGGCCGGCAGCAATACTACCAAACGGCTAACGGTACGGTAAGCGCATGGCAAACCGTTGCCGATGAAATCCGGCTTGGCCCGCTGCGGATCGGGCCGGTACGCGCCAGCATCAACCCGAATGCCAGGAATGATTCTGTTCTGCTTGGCATGAGCTTTCTGAAGCAGCTGGACTTCAAGCAGCAGGGCAATACACTGACGCTGAAATATGCGCAATAGGGAGAGAGTGTTGTGGATTATATCCAGAAACTGACTGACTGGACCGGACAGCTGTCCGGCATTTTATGGGGCAATCCCGTTACACTGCTGGTCCTGCTGGGCACTGGCCTCTACCTGACCATCCGCATGGGCCTGATACAGGTGCGCGGCTTCAGCCATTCAATCGGCCTGATTTCAGGCAAATACAGCTGCAAGACGGACAGTGGCGAAGTGTCACACTTCCAGGCCCTGTCCACGGCCCTGTCCGCCACGGTGGGCACCGGCAATATCGCGGGCGTGGCGACGGCCATCACACTGGGCGGACCCGGCGCCCTGTTCTGGATGTGGGTCACGGCCGCTCTCGGCATGGCCACCAAATTCGTCGAATGCACCCTGTCACTGAAGTTCCGGCAGATATCCCCGGATGGCGAAGTCGCGGGCGGCCCCATGTATACCCTGCTGCGCGGACTGAACATGCGCCGCACGGCGGGCCTGTTTGCAATGTTTGCATTGATTGCCTCGTTTGGCATCGGCAACATGGTGCAGGCCAACTCCGTCGTTGATGGCCTTGTCTATATCTTCCCGGAGGTCGATTCCCTGCGCTGGCTGGTCGGCTGCATCCTTGCCACCCTCGTCGGCCTCGTCATCCTCGGCGGCGTAAAACGCATTGCGCGCGTCGCCAGCACCATCGTGCCGTTTATGGCGATCCTCTACATCAGCGCGGCCCTGCTGGTCCTGATCAATCATGCCGTGGAAATTCCGGCGGCCTTTGCCCTGATCTTCAGGATGGCCCTGAACCCCTGGTCGGTCGGCGGGGCGGCCGTCGGCGAGGCCATCCGCTGGGGAGTTGCGCGCGGGTTGTTCTCGAATGAGGCCGGTCTCGGCTCCTCGCCAATGGCCCATGCCGCGGCGCGCACCAATGAACCGGTGCGCGAGGGGCTGGTCGCCATGATGGAACCCTTCATCGACACGCTGGTCATCTGCACCATGACCGGCCTGGTGATCGTGGTCAGCGGGGCCTGGAAGGAAAGCAGTGAAACACTGAAAGGGGCCGCGCTCACAGCCCATGCCTTCGGCAGTTCGCTCGGCGATGCCGGGGCCTGGGTGGTCGGCGGCGGCCTTACCCTGTTCGCCTATTCAACCATTATCGCCTGGTCCTATTACGGCGATCGATCGGCTTATTTCCTGTTCGGGCAGCGCGCCGTCCTCCCCTACCGGGTTTTGTACACCATTCTCGTCGTGATCGGCGCCGGCGTACCGCTCAACCTGGTCTGGAACATTGCTGATATCACCAATATCCTGATGGCTATACCAAACCTGCTGGGACTCATCCTGCTGGCCGGCCTGGTCAAGAAACTGAAAGATGATTACTTCTCCAGACCACAAACCAGAACCGAATAAATTATTAAACAAGGAGAACATTCATGACTGAAATTACCACGGACTCCGGACTGCGTTATACCGACATAAAAACCGGCAGCGGCGAAACCGCTACAGGCAAGGGACAAACCGTGATCGTGCATTACACCGGCTGGCTGGAAGACGACACCAGGTTTGATTCCAGTGTTGACCGCAACCAGCCCTTCAGTTTCCCGCTGGACTGCCAGTTTGTCATTCCCGGCTGGGATGAAGGGGTCAAGGGCATGCAGGTTGGCGGAATCCGGCGTCTCGTGATCCCCTCCGAACTCGGCTATGGTTCGCGCGGGGCCGGCGGCGTTATTCCACCGGACGCCACCCTGATTTTTGAAATCGAGCTGCTGGAAATCTCGACCTGAATGCTGCTCGAAACACTCGATGAACCCCTGTTGCGCAGTGTCCGGGAGGCACTGGCTGAGGATATTGGCACAGGCGACATTACCGCCAGGCTGATTCCGGCAGACGCGATTGCTGAGGCCACGGTGATCAGCCGTGAGCCGGCCGTCCTCTGCGGCATGGGCTGGTTCAATGCCGTGTTTGCCGAGCTCGACAGCAGCATCCGGATTGACTGGGAAACACAGGATGGCAATCCCGTACAAAAGGACCAGTTGCTCTGCAGGCTCACGGGACCTGCACGCCCCATGCTGGCCGGTGAACGCACCGCGCTTAATTTTCTGCAGACCCTGTCTGCAACGGCCACACTGTCACGGCATTACGCCGACAGGGTTGCGGACCTGCCTGTTAAAATCCTGGATACCCGCAAGACCATTCCCGGGCTCCGGCAGGCACAGAAGTACGCGGTACGTACGGGTGGCTGCCACAATCACCGGACCGGGCTCTATGACGGGATCCTGATCAAGGAAAACCACATCACCGCGGCCGGCTCCATTCAACAGGCCGTCGACAGTGCGCGCCGCGGGAACCCGGGCCTGCCCGTGGAGATTGAAGTCGAAGACATGCAACAAATTACGCTGGCCCTCGTGGCCGGTGCCGAGCGTTTGTTACTGGATAATTTCAGCCTGAAATCCCTGGGCGAGGCCGTCCAGCAGGTAGCCGGACGGGCAGAACTCGAGGCATCCGGCGGGATAACCTTTGATAATGTGCGCGCAGTCGCCCAAACAGGCATCAACTACATCTCGATTGGTTCTTTAACAAAAAATGTTCAGGCTATTGATTTATCTATGGTTTTTACCCGATAGTGCCGGGATGGCACGGCAAACCCGCCCCCTGCAAACCGCCTCTGGACAACGCTTGCGCGGGTACAGAAAACGCTACACCGGTCGATAGTCTCATTATTGACTTGAGAAACAGGTGTACACATGAAAAAACACAGTAAATCCCACGGCTTCACCTTGCCAGAGTTAATGATCACCATGGGTGTGATTGCCCTCCTTCTCACCGTAGCCGTACCCAGCATTTCGGGCATGGTCCATGACAACCGCCTGGCGGCGCAACTCAATGCCGTCGTGGGTGATATACACCTGGCCCGCAGTGAGGCGGTCAAACGGGACGTACGCATAATCCTGTGCCGCTCTGCCGATCCGAATCTCCCCGTCCCAACCTGTAGCGGCGCCGAGAGGAACTGGTCAACGGGCTACCTCGTATTTACCGGGGAAGACGGTAACAACACCTACCAGGCAGGCACCGATACGCTGATACACCGTGGCCAGCCCGCACAGGAAGGTGTCGAGCTGCGCACCTCAGCAACCTGGAACAACAACCTGGAAATAAACCCGAATGGAACACTTAACGAGGGCAGCACTGCAATCATGGCAATATGTGACGACCGGCATGAAGCTCATGGCCGGCAAATCACAATACCACTGACAGGCCTGGCGAGAATGTCTTCAACCAATATCGACAGTTGCACTCCCTGAAACACGCCACCCGGCAAGACAAAAAAGCCCGCTGCATGCGGGCTTTTTTATGCCGATCGGAAAAGGCAGCGCCAGCGCCCGCTCGAAAGGCTCGGGTGACTGCATCTCACTGGCATCGAAAAACTTTTCATCCAGCATCACGGTTCCCCGCATAAATCATGAGCATCCGCAGGCCGGCAAGCGCTACCCCAGCTTCAGTACCCTTCGTGCAAGCCTTGCTGACCGGGCCAACGTCGTGTAATCCGGCAATCCGGTGCAAACATTCATACCGGATTACGCTATGCTAATGCGGCCTGTGGAAACCACAGGTGTAATCCCGGGATATCTAATGAGTTCTGAACCAAACCGCATCAAGTATGTACTCGCGCACCCGCTGCGATTCATGTATACGGCTGTCAACGGGTTTCGGGCCAACCAGGGAGCCCTGCTATCGGCGGCCGTGGCATTTTACACCCTGCTGTCCATCGTACCCATGCTGGCGATCATCCTGATCGTGTTGTCACAGCTGACGGATATCCAGCCGCTGCTTGCAACCATGCGTGAATACCTGGGCCTGGTGGCCCCCGGTCACAGCGTAGACCTGTCAGCGCAAATCACCGTGTTCCTGGGTGACTGGAGACTGGTCGGCGGCATCGGGCTGGCCATGCTGGTGTTCTTCAGCTCCATCGCGTTTACCATGCTGGAGAACGCGATGTCGGTTATCTTCTTTCACCGTATCGCCATTCACCGGCGGCATTTCCTGATCTCCGCCATCATCCCGTATTGCTACATCCTGTGTCTTGCACTGGGCCTGCTGCTGCTCAGCACACTGAGCGGTGCGCTGAATTCCATGGATGCAAGCGGCTATACATTCATGGGCTACGACTGGTCGCCCGGTGGCCATATCACCGGCATCATTTACGCGCTGGGCATTTTCGGCGAGGTACTCCTGTTAACCTCCCTGTACCTGGTCATGCCGACCGGCCGGCTGTCCTTCCGGCATGCACTGATTGGCGGGCTCACCGCGACCCTGCTTTGGGAACTGACGCGTCATTTCCTGGTGTGGTACTTCTCGAACCTGTCCATCGTCAACGTCATCTATGGCACGTTTGCAACCACGATCATCATCCTGCTCAGCCTCGAGGCCGGCGCGCTCATCATACTGTTCGGCGCCCAGGTGATTTCTGAATACGAACGCATCGACAGCAAGTCATGATGAAATATTCTGTTGCCATACTGGTTTTGATCACGCTCCTGACCGGGCTGCTGCTGTTTGCCCCGGACGACGAGCGCCCCGCAAAGCCACTTACCGGCCTGCCCTGGCAAATCGAACGATTGCCGGACGGTGGCTCAAGGGTATTCGGCATCACCCCGGGCCAAAGCACCCTGGCTGAGGTCGTTGAGCAACTCGGCAACGACATGCAGCTGGCGATCATCGCCGCGCCTGGCGAAAGCGGCGACCTGGAGATGTATTACAGTCACTACTCGGCCGGCATCGTCTCCGGGAAGCTTATTTTCGTTGCGGCACTGGCGCCTGAGACGCTGGCACAACTGCAGGAACGCGCATCCAGGGACGGCGGCACCCGCAAATACCGTTTACACCCCGATGACCTGCCGCTTGCCTGGCAGGCACCGGTAAAAAGCATCATCTTCCTGCCGACCATCAATCTCGATGAGGAAATCGCCCACAACCGTTTTGGCATCCCTGCCGAAACCATTCGCAGCAGCGAACAGGTGACACACCTGCTCTACCCGGACAAGGGCCTGGACTTTGTCCTCGACCAGGAAGGCAATGAAATCCTGCGCTACGTGGCGCCACGTGATTTCGATACACTGCGCAAACAACTGCAACAGGAATAAATTCAAACGCAGTCCTCGCGCTTGCCTGGTGCAGGTGCGACCTTATGTCACATCCCAATCCCCTGCGCAGCTATTAGACTACGCCCTCCCTCGTTGCCGGCCTGCCCGGAGGCCGTGCAGGTCTGTGAAGGTGTGGATCACCTCACCATGACCGCGGGTGTCAATAATGTTGCAGAATAATTTCCTGTAAACATGAACGGCATGAGACGACTCGTTAAACGAAAGGCAGAAAAAAGTTATGGCTCATAAGGTGCCCGGGAAGAAGTCAGCAACAACCCTAAATGACAAAGGAACCATTATGATCCATGCTCCGTTTCACTATCGGCAGGCCCTTCTCGCCACGCTGATCACTGCATTTGTCAATATCGCTGTTGCTGAAGATACAAAGCTTCCGACCATCAGCGTCACTGCACCACCGTTGGCAGATGACCAAACCCTGAATACATCGACTATTGATGTGGATGAGTTGGAATCCCTGAAACCCGCTACCAGCAACACAGCCAGTCTTCTGAGAAATATCCCGGGCCTCAATCTCCAGGGCTCCGGTGGCGTTTCCAGCCTGCCAGTCATTCACGGTCTCGCAGATGACCGTCTGCGTATCAAGGTTGATGGCATGGACTTGATTTCCGCCTGCGCCAACCACATGAATCCGGCGCTTTCCTATATCGATCCAACGAACGTCAGCAGCGCCAGGGTCTTTGCAGGTATCACACCGGTCAGTATCGGTGGTGACAGCATCGGGGGCACGATCCTGGTGGAATCTGCCGCTCCGGAATTTGCCAAGTCTGGCGAGGACTTGCTAACCAAGGGTGAAATCGGTGCGTTCTATCGCAGCAACGGGCATGCACAAGGTGGAAATATTGCAGCGACCGTTGCCGGAGAAATGCTGAGCCTGAGCTATCAAGGCTCAACTACCAAGGCAGACAATTACACGGCTGGAGATGACTTCAAACCGGCGGGACCTGCTGCAGCAGGCCGTGGCTGGCTGGATGGTGATGAAGTTGGCTCCAGTATGTATAAATCAACCAATCAGTCACTGGCCCTGGCACTGCAACATGAAAACCATCTGGTTGAGCTGAGGTATGGTGAGCAGGATATTCCCTACCAGGGATGGCCAAACCAGCGCATGGACATGACAGACAATGACAGTGAACAGATCAATCTAGACTACGAGGGACAATACGATTGGGGTGACCTGGAAGCACGTGTCTATGGTGAACATACCCGGCACAAGATGCAGTTTGGCGATGACAAGCTCTTCTGGTATAGCTATACCCCATCTCTTGATGGTGTGCCCTGTACTCCTGCTCCCAGAGACCCAAATATGCCGCCAACGTTTGGTTGTGCAGCAGGCATGCCCATGGACACCGAAGGCGATAATACTGGTGTAACCATCAAGGCAGATATCCCCCTGTCGGTGCGTGACCTGCTCAGGGTTGGCATCGAAGCGCAAAACTACCGACTGGATGACTGGTGGGATCCATCCGGTATGACAATGTGGCCAAATACATTCTGGAATATCAATGATGGTGAACGCGACCGCATGGCCCTGTTCGGTGAATGGGAGGCGGAGTGGGATCCGCAATGGCTAACCCAGTTCGGTCTTCGCGGTGAACAGGTGGATATGGATACCGGTGATGTGCAGCCGTATAGCCCGATGTTCAGAGGCGCTGACGCAGCCGCCTTCAATGCCGCCGACCACGAGAAAACCGACCACAATATCGACCTGACCGCACTGGCACGCTTCACACCGAATGACATGAGCACCATCGAGTTCGGCTATGCCATGAAAACCCGCTCGCCCAACCTCTACGAGCGCTACGCCTGGTCAAGGCATGGCATGGCCATGCGCATGATCAACTGGGCCGGTGATGGTAATGGCTATGTGGGTAATCTGGATCTTGAACCGGAGATCGCCCATACCCTCAGTGCAACCTTTGACTGGCACGATGCCACACAGGAAAGGTGGGGGCTCCAGTTGACGCCCTACTATACTCACACCGATGACTATATCGATGCCGCCCGCTGCTCCGGAGATTCCGGTATGGGAGCCGCTTGTACCACTGCCAACCTGACGGCCACGGATGCCTTTGTCTACCTGCAGTTCGTCAATCAGGCTGCCCGCATATATGGTATTGATGTCTCGGGTCATTTTCCTCTGGCAGAAAACACTCCATACGGCAGCTTTACTGCGACCGGGATGCTGAATTACGTGCGTGGCAAAAACGACAACACAGACGACAACCTCTATAACATCAAGCCATTGAATGCAAAACTGGCAGTCGTGCAGTATCTAAACAACTGGACCAACACTGTTGAGCTTGAACTGGTTGATGAAAAAGACGAGGTTTCATGGGAAAGGAATGAACTCGAGACAAGTGGATACGGCCTGCTTCACCTGCGTAGCAGCTATGAATGGAAACAGGTGCGCATCGACGTTGGCGTCGAGAATCTCCTCGATAAATTCTATAACGACCCGCTGGGCGGCGCTTATCTTGGCCAGGGAAAGACCATGCCCGAAACCGGCGTTCCCTGGGGGGTTCCGGTTCCAGGTACGGGGCGTTCAGTATATGCCGGGGTGAACTACAGGTTCTAGTTGAGACAGGGTTTATACGGGCATATTGAAAAACGCCAGGTTTTCAGATTTGTCAGCACTTTTCCCTCCAGCTGCAAGTAATAAGCCTCCTATACTTCCCCGGGTAATCCCCGGGGCTTCTTTTCAGGACACCTGCATGTATAGGTACGATGTATAAAAACAGCAGTTTTGTTATTGCCGCAGTGATATCGATCACAGTGCATGCGACGGCTGTCGTTTATCTCGAGCATTACGATGCCCCGACCGCAAACCAGCCGCGGTCTGCCGTCGGCGTCATGCAGATCAGCCTGGCGCCAGGCCGGCCGGCTACTCCAAAACCCGAACCGGCGCCAACACCTGAAGGCAAGCCCGAACCGGAACTCCCGCCGCCCCCTGAACCGGTGCCCCGGCCCAAGGCCAAACGGGAACCGTTGCCGGAACCGGTCAGCAAGCCACATCCTGTAAGTAGAGAGGTGCCGGAACCAGCGGAACTCATC
>Ga0210123_1000213_pt1 | contig 38556 bp, 25 predicted proteins | sample Muzzi_PWB_D2_FD_185535 | JGI IMG/M metagenome (GOLD analysis project Ga0210123, IMG submission 185535) | Wetland microbial communities from San Francisco Bay, California, USA, that impact long-term carbon sequestration - Muzzi_PWB_D2 (SPAdes) | ecosystem: Environmental > Aquatic > Marine >... | reverse complement strand
TCTGGCGGTGCTCCTCGTTCCACTCGCTTCGGCCCGCGCCGCGGAAGGGACGGCGGCGACCGGCGCTCCCCAGCTCGACCATCGGGTGCACGTCGTCCTCGTCCCCGGCGAGCACCGCATCTCGGTCGAGGACGAGATGGCGGTGCCGGCCGGCCGCAGCGAGGTCCGCTTCGCCCTTCACTCCGGTCTCGATCCGGAGGTGGCGACCGAGGGGGTCTCTCTCGAAGCGCTGCCGGGGCCGCCCACGGCGGAGCTCCTCGGCCTCCAACTGGGCGGCCCGGACGGCGCTGACGCGCCCTGGTTCCCGCCTCGAGCACCGGAGGTCACCGTCTACGCCCTGCGCGCGGTGAGCGGCTCGCTTCCTTCGACGGTGACGCTGCGCTACGGCGGGGTCATCCACCACCCGCTGGAGCCGGCCGGGGAGGAGTACGACCGCTCGTTCAGCGAGACCGTCGGCACGATCCAGGAGGACGGGGTGTTCCTGTCTGGGTCCACCTTCTGGCTGCCCCAGCTCGGATCGGGCCCCGGATCGGGTCGAGCTCCGGGCCTCGTCACCTTCGTGCTCGACGTCGACCTGCCGGACGGGTGGGATGCGGTGAGCGAAGGGCGCCTGGAGGGGCGATTCGTCCAGACGGAAGCCGAGCACGGGGGGGATGCTCCGAACACCCACGTACGCTGGGTCCAGGAGACGCCGGTGGAGGACGCGCACCTGATCGCGGCGCCCTTCACGGTCTTCGAGCGGCAGGCCGGCGACGTGGCCACGTACGCCTACCTGCGGCAGCCGGACGAGGAGCTGGCCCACCGGTACTTGACGACCGGCGCCCAGTACCTGGAGATGTACGACCGGCTGATCGGGCCCTATCCCTATCCGAAGTTGGCGCTGGTCGAGAACTTCTGGGAGACCGGCTACGGCATGCCGTCGTTCACCCTCCTGGGGCCCACGGTGATTCGCTTTCCGTTCATCCTCCACTCCTCCTGGCCCCACGAGATTCTCCACAACTGGTGGGGCAACGGGGTCTTCCCCCCGGCGGATGGCGGCAACTGGAGCGAGGGGCTGACCGCCTACCTGGCCGATCATCTGAGTAAAGAACAGCGCGGCCAGGGGGCGGACTACCGCCGGGACCTGCTCCAGAAGTACGCCGACTACGTGCGAGCGGGCAACGACTTCCCCCTCACCGAGTTCCGCTCGCGCCACTCGGGGGCGACGGCGGCGGTCGGCTACGGCAAGACGGCCATGGTTTTCCACATGCTGCGCCGACGGCTGGGCGACGCCGTCTTCGTCGAGGGGCTCCGGGGCTTCTACCGCGAGCACCGCGGCGAGCGGGCCGGCTTCGACGACCTGCGCCAGGCGTTCGAGGCGGCCCACGCCGAGTCCCTCGGCACCCTCTCTGACACCGTGTCGCTCGGCGCCTTCTTCGACGCCTGGGTCGAGCACCCCGGCGCGCCGCGGCTCGAGCTCACCTCCGCCACCACGGAGCAGACGGAGACCGGCTGGCAGCTCGAGATCGGGATCGCCCAGACCCAGGAGGGGATGACCTCCCCGCTCCGCGTGCCGGTGGCGGTGACGGTCGAGGGCGAGGAGATCGCCCACGTCGTCGAGATCGATCTGAGCGGCGCCCGGGCCGAGCGGACCTTCGACCTCCCCGGCCGGCCGCTCCGCCTTGCCGTCGACCCGGCGTTCGACCTCTTCCGGCGCCTCGACCCGCGGGAGGTGCCGCCGGCGATCGGCTCACTGTTCGGAGCGGAGAAGGTCACGCTCGTGCTGCCCTCCGAGGCTCCGGAGGCGCTCGCCACCGCCTATCGCGACCTCGCCGCCGCCTGGGGCGCGACGGGGGCCGGTGACGTGTCGGCGGTGAGCGACGCGGAGCTCGGCGAGCTCCCGGCCGATGGCGCCGTCTGGGTGATCGGCTGGGAGAACCGGTTCCGCCCGCGGGTCGCCGCGGCCGTCGAGCTCCTCGGGGCGACCCTGGGCGAGGCAGCCCTCACGATCGGCGAGGAGACCTTCGCCGCGGGCGACCGGTCGGTGGTTGCCACCGCGCGGAACGGGGCGGGCTCGGACCACGCGATCGGCTTCGTCGCCGCCGACCGCCCCGCGGCGGTGCCCGGCCTCGCCAGGAAGCTCCCTCACTACGGCAAGTACGGCTACCTGGCGTTCACCGGCGATGGACCCGACAACGTCGCCAAGGGCTCGTGGCAACCGGTGGGCTCGCCGCTCGAGCAGGTTCTAGCCACGGAGATGGCGCCTCCTCCGGCGGCGCCGCTTCCCGAACGCGCGCCCCTCGCCGAGCTGCCGCCGCCTTCGGGCGAGTGACGCCGGGAGAGGAGCCGCAGAGTCTGCTCACTCCGCCGCGCCGCCAGCCCGGCTGCGGACGCAGGCGTAGAGGTCGGCGACGGTGACGAGGTCGGGGAGCTCGACCTCCTCGATCGTGATCTGGTAGCGCTCCTCGATCGTGGCGACGATGTTGACCACGTCGAGCGACTCGGCGCCGAGGTCCTCGACGATGCGGTCGTGCGCCGTCACCCCTCGCCGGCCGAGCTGCACGGCGACCAGTTTCTCGATCTCCTCGATGGTCACGCCCATGGGGTCCCTCCGTTTCCGAATCGGCAGAGGTTAGCAGGCCTGCATTTCTCACCAACGTTCTGCTGCGCCGTCGCATCTGCCGGTGCTTGCCGCGTTGCACTCGGTCGGGCTCCTCGACGTACTGCACGAGTACGCCTGTGGTGCCCTCGGTCGTGCGCCTTGCATTCACAGGCATCTGCGCCGGCTCGCGACGAACGGTGGTGAGAACTGCAGGCCAGCCCGGTGCTATCGTCGCGCAATGGCGACAAGCAGGCCGGTCGGGGTGGACGCTCGCCGCGTCGAGGAGCTGGACGCCTACGTCGAGGAGCACCAGCGGCGCAGGCAGGGCAACAAGGTCCTCCACGGCTACCCGCCTCCGCTCCTCTGGCGGCAACGGCCGGTCCCGGTTCCCGACGTGATGGCCCTGCGGCGGCAGACGGCGGCAGCCGTACCCAAGCGGCTCATCCTCTACGTCTCGACGCCCTTCTGCCTGCCCACCCGGCCCGACCGCTGCGGCTTCTGCCTCTTCCCCAGCGAGGTGTTCCGGAGCCGGGCGCAGCTCGACGAGTACCTCGGCTACCTCGAGCTGGAGGGGCACCTCTACCGCGGCCAGTTCGACGGCGCCGCCCTCGACGGCGTCTACTTCGGCGGCGGCACGGCCAACCTCTACCCGCCCGACCGCTACGAGCGCCTCGTCGGCCTCGTACGCGGCGTCCTGGGGCCGATTCCGCCGGCGACCGAGGTCACCCTCGAAGGGATTCCCCAGCTTTTCACGCGCGAAAAGCTCGCGGCGATGAAGGCCGCCGGAGTCAACCGGATCAGCATCGGCGCCCAGCAGCTCGGGGACGACCTGATCGCCTTGAGCGGTCGCCGGCAGCGCGCCGACCAGGTCTTCCAGGCCATCGAGTGGTGCCACGAGCTCGACCTGCCGGTGAGCGTCGACCTGATCTTCGGCTGGCCCCGCCAGAGCGTCGACCGGATGCTCGAGGACCTACAGGCGATCGTCGCCACCGGCATCACCCACCTCACCCACTACGAGCTGAACGTCTCCGGCCGCTCCGCCTTCGCTCTCGACCACCGCGACGAGCTGCCCTCGCGTGGCGAGAACCTCGCAATGTACCGGGCCGCGAAGGAGCTCCTGACCGGCGCCGGCTACCGGCAGCGGACCGCCTACGACTGGGAGAAGAACGGCGGCGACCTCCCGGCCGGCTACCGCTTCGAGGAGAGCTGGCACCGGCCGCTGCGCTCACCCGCGGGGGGCGGCACCTCGGGGGCCGAGATGTGGGGCTGGGGGTTCGCCGGCGTCTCCAACTATCCCGGCACCCCCGACGCCCCGGGGTGGACCTACCTCAACCACACCCGGGTCGAGAGCTACTTCGCCTGCCTCGACAAGGAACAGTTCCCGGTCGAGCGGGGGTACCGCTACTCCGAGCGCGACCTGCGGCTGAACGTTCTCTTCCAGATGCTCCACGGCATGAGCGTCGACCGCGGCGAGTACCGGCGCCTGTTCGGCGTCGACCTCGTCGCCGAGCACGCCGAGGTCTGGTCGACGCTCGAACGGCGGGGCTGGGTCGAGGTGGACGAAGAGCGCGTGGCCCTGATCGGGGACGGCGTCTTCCACACGCCGCTGGTCCAGACCCTGCTGGCGCGCTCGGCGCCATCCTGAGGCCGGAAGGCAGGTTCCAAGAGCGTTCGGCCGGGCGCGCTGCCCGTCACCGCAGCCCCAGCCGCTTCGCCAGATGGTGGAGGTTGCTCCGGTGCATCCCGAGGTCCCGGGCCGCGGCGGCCCAGTTGCCTTCGTTCTGGTCGAGGGCGGTGAGGATGGCCTGGCGTTTGTAGGCGTCGACGCGGTCGCTGAGCGGTCTGGGATCCGCCGCTGGCTGCGTCAGGGAGCCCGCTTCGGTCTCGTCCGGAGCGACGGCTCGGGCGTCTCGGGCTTCGAGGTCGAGGTGCTCGAGGGAGACGACCACCGGTTGGTCTTCCGGTACTCCGGAGGCGGCTCGCAGGATGCCCCGGGTGACGACGTTCTCGAGCTCGCGCACGTTGCCCGGCCAGTCGGCGCCGGCGAGGGCGTGTCGTGCGCGTTCACCCAGGCGCACCCGGCCCAGCCCCAGCCGGCGCCGCCCTCGCTCGAGGAAGTGGGCGGCGAGGAGCGGGATGTCCTCTCGGCGGTCCCGGAGCGTGGGGACTTCGATCGGGTAGGCGGCGAGGCGGTGGAAGAGGTCGGCGCGGAACCGGCCCTCCTGGACGGAGCGCTCGAGGTCGCGGTTGGTCGCCGACACCACCCTCACGTCGACGCGCGACGTCTTGTCGGAGCCGACCCGCTGGATCTCCCCTTGCTGGAGGGCCCGGAGGAGCTTCGGCTGCAGTGAGAGCGGGAGCTCGCCGATCTCGTCGAGGAACAGGGTTCCGCCGTCGGCGAGCTCGAACTTTCCCTCGCGGTTCCGCACCGCGCCGGTGAAGGCCCCGGCCACGTGACCGAAGAGCTCGCTCTCCGCGATGGTCTCGGGGAGCGCGGCACAGTTGACCTGGATCAACGCCTCGTCGCGACGGGTCGACGCTTCGTGGACGGCACGTGCCACCAGCTCCTTGCCGACGCCGGTCTCGCCGGAGATGAGGACGGGCAGATCGGAGCGCGCAACGAGGTCGACGTCCTCCAACAGGCGACGGATGGTCGGGCTCTTGCCGAGGATCTCGCCTCCGCTCGAGCGCGTCGCTTCGCGCTGGAGGTCTCGGGCCACCCGTCCGCGATGGCGCGCCAGGCGCTCCAGGGACTCGATCAGCGTGGTGGTCTTGAGCGCCGCTCCGGCCAGCGCCCCGAGGGTCGCCACGAGCCGCCGGTCGAGGCCGTCGAACGCCCTCGGATTCAAGGCGTCCGCCGTCAGCGCGCCGACCACCTCGCCCCCCTCGGTCAACGGGCATCCGAGGCAAGCGTGGACGTGGAGGTGACCTTCGGGGTCGGCTTCGAGGAGGCCGTCGAACGGGTCCGGAAGGGGGCTGTCCTCCGGGAAGTGGACCGGCTCGGACGCGCCGAGGATCCGGGCGAGCCGGGGATGGTCGCTGAGGGGGTAGCGCATGGCCATCGCCTCGTCGGCCAGGCCGTGGCCGGCGAGGGGCACCAGCACGTCGCCCTCCAGGCGGAGCAGGCACGCCGCGTCGCAGGGGATCGCCCGCCGCACGGCCGAGAGCAGCCGAGCGTAGCGGTCTTCGGCGGCGAGGGAGCTGGTCAGATCGCGAGCGATCCCGAGGAGCTCCTCGAGCGGTGTCTCCTGCGCTGCGTGTTGTGTTCTCGGCAACCTGTTATCCGTTCGACAACTCGTGCTGTTGTGGAAACCGTTACACGGCGCCAGAAAGTCCAAAAACCGCGGGTCGCCCGGCCGGGCACGCCCTTTGCCTTTGTCATCGGCAGGAGGTGAGACGACCGATCGTTCGACCGACACTCGAGTCGTCTCGTTCACTCCCGAGACAAGTTCCCCTTCCTTCAGACTGCAAACTCCCGAGAGCGCAGGAGATTCTCATCATGGAAAACACTCGTCGTCTCTGGTGGCTTCTGGGCGCCGCTCTACTGGTCGCTTTCACCATCCTCGGTTTTTTCGGCCGGGAGCTGTACCGCAAAGCACCTCCGATCCCGGAGAAGGTCGTCGGCGCTGACGGCACCCTGATCGCCGACCGTGACTCCATTCTCGACGGTCAGCAGGTGTGGCAGTCGACCGGCGGGCAGCAGCTCGGCTCGATCTGGGGCCACGGCGCCTACCAGGCCCCCGACTGGTCCGCCGATTGGCTGCACCGCGAGGCCACGGCGCTGCTCGACGTCTGGGCCGAGAAGGAGGGTACCGCGGGCTTCGACAGCCTTTCCCCCAACCGCCAGGCAGTGCTTCGGGAGCGGTTGAAGCGCGAGATGCGAGCGAACCGGTACGACCCGGAGACCGGGGTCCTCACCCTGAGCGCGGATCGGGTCGAAGCCGTGCGTCGCACCGCGGCCCACTTCAATGCGCTCTACGGCGGGGACCCGGGCCTGCGCGACCTCCGCGAGGCCTACGCCATGCAGGAGGCGGCCGTTCCCGATCCGGACCGGCGGGCGGTCCTGACCGACTTCTTCTTCTGGACCGCCTGGGCCTGCACCACCGAGCGGCCGGACTCCCACGTGACCTACACCAACAACTGGCCTCACGAGGAGCTGGTCGGCAACCACCCCACCGGCGCCAACGTGCTCTGGTCCATGGCCAGCATCGTCCTCCTCCTGGCCGGCATCGGCGCTCTGGTCTGGTGGCGCGCGTTTCGCGGCGACCGGGAGCCCGAGGTGACACCGCCCGAGGCCGATCCGTTCGCCAGGATCGAACCCACCCCGTCGATGCGAGCCGTCGCCAAGTATCTCGGCGTGGTGGTCGGCCTCTTCGTCGTCCAGGTCCTCCTGGGTGCGCTCACCGCCCACTACACCGTCGAGGGGCAGTCGTTCTTCGGCCTGCCGCTCGCCAAGTGGCTGCCTTACAGCCTGACCCGCACCTGGCACGTCCAGACCGCGGTCTTCTGGATCGCCACCGCCTTCCTCGCCGCCGGGCTCTTCCTGGCGCCGGCGATCGGCGGCCGTGAGCCCCGTTTCCAGCGCCTGGGCGTCAACGTCCTCTTCGGTGCCCTGCTCGTCGTCGTCACCGGGTCGCTCGCCGGCGAGTGGCTCTCGATCCACCAGCGACTCGGTCTCGACGCCGGCTTCTGGTTCGGGCAGCAGGGCTACGAGTACGTGGACCTCGGCCGGTTCTGGCAGATCGGCCTCTTCGTCGGGCTGGTGCTCTGGTTGACACTCATGATGCGGGCTCTGTGGCCGGCGCTCCGGCGTCGTGATGCCGGGCGAACCCTGGTCCTGATGTTCGCGGCGGCCACCACCGCGATCGGGCTCATGTACGGCGCGGGCTTCCTGTTCTCCGCCCGGAGCCACCTCACGGTCATGGAGTACTGGCGCTGGTGGGTGGTCCACCTCTGGGTCGAGGGCTTCTTCGAGGTCTTCGCCACCGCGGCGGCGGCCTTCGTCTTCGCCCGCTTCGGGCTGGTGTCGAAGAAGCACGCCGGGGCGGCGGTCATCGCCTCGAGCACCCTGTACCTCTTCGCGGGCATCCCGGGGACCTTCCACCATCTCTACTTCGCCGGCACCCCCACGTCGATCCTGGCGGTCGGGGCGGCCTTCAGCGCCCTGGAGGTGGTACCGCTCGTGCTGATCGGCCTCGAGGCCTTCGCCACCTGGCGGATGCAGCACGCCGCCCCGTGGATGGCGCGCTACCGCTGGCCGGTGGTCTTCTTCGTCGGCGTCGCGTTCTGGAACCTGGTCGGGGCGGGGCTCTTCGGGTTCCTGATCAACCCCCCGCTGGCGCTCTACTACATGCAGGGCCTCAACACGACCCCGGTCCATGCGCACACGGCGCTCTTCGGCGTCTACGGCCTGCTCTCGCTGGGGTTGATCCTCCTGGTCGCGCGGATGCTCACCGGCCGCACGCTCTGGAAAGAGCGGCCTCTCGCCCTCGCCTTCTGGGCCATGAACATCGGCCTCGGGCTGATGGTGGTCTTGAGCCTTCTGCCGATCGGGCTGGCGCAGAGCTGGGCGAGCGTAGAGCACGGGCTCTGGTACGCCCGAAGCGCCGAGTTCCTCCAACTACCGTTGCTCCAGACGCTACGCTGGCTGCGCCTCGTCGGCGACGGCATCTTCCTCGTGGGCGTCGGCCTCTTCAGTTGGTTCTTCCTGGGCCTCTGGACTGGCTGGAGCTACGAGACGAGCGCCGCGGGCGCGTCCGAGGAGCGGGCTTCCAAGACCGGAAGCAGCGCCCTTCCCTCGTCCGCCGCTTCATGAATCCAGACATCCAGCTCGACTCGGGAGGCTGCCCGAAGAGCGCAGCACAGGCTTTAAGATGGCAGGGATGAGCGTTCCCTCCTGGAGACGGTTCCTGATCGCGGCGGTCGCCCTGATCTTGTTGACCTCGTTGGGGGGCTGCGCCCATCGCGGAGTCGAGCCGTTCGTCACCGCACCGGCGGGGCTCGCCGTCGAGCGCGGGAAGCCGCCGGCGTGCTTCTCGGCTCCCCTCGCGGAGTGCGTCGATGGCACGGCGCCGGTGAGCCCGGAGCAGCGATTCGCCTCGCGGTGGGTCTACCCGTTCCACCCCGACCTGCACCACCGGGTGTGCCGGGGAGACGCAGCAGGGCGCGAGCGGTTCCTCGACGGGGCACGGTCGCTCGGGTGCACCGAGGGGACTGGCTGCGCCTGGCCGACCTATCTCGACTTCCTCGCCGGGTGCTCCTCGGCGGGGTTCTGCGAATGGGCGTCCGGTGTGGCCGAGGACGGTGCCGAAGACCCGGCGACGCGTCGTCTCCTGCTGGAGGCCGTGCGCCGGGGGTGCCGAGGAGTGATGGCGAAGGAGCGCTACGACGCCCTGGGCGCCGACCTGCTCGATGGGGGCCGCCCGCTCGGCGACCAGCCGCCGTGGACGACCAGCTCCGAGGAGAGCCGTTGCGCCGCCCTCGAGGTGGTCGACGACCCCTGGGAGGACCTGGTCGCCCGCCACGGCGCCGGCTGCCTCGATCTCGACGACTGGGTCGGGGACCACCGGAACGACCGGGCAGGGGTCTCCTCCGCCCTCGAGCGCTGCGTCGACCGGCGAGAGATCCGCTATCGGGAGGCGGACTGCCTGCGGGAGCTGGCCGGCCTCGACCGCGACCGCGCGGTGGCGTTCCTCCGTGCCGACGATCGTCGCGGCTGGGGCATGTCGTCGATCATCAACCGCTACGCGAGAACCCTGCTGCGCTTTCCCGTCCGCGGTGAGCTCGAAGCCCGGATGGGGAGCCTCGGTCTCCTGCCGGCACGCTCGAAGACCCCGCCGAAGCCCGGCCCGGTGGAGATCCTGCCAAAGGCGGTCCTGCCCGAGGAGATCCTGGAGGCCCACGGGCGGCTTCTACGCCTCAGCCCCGCGTGCTCCGAGCGCTACTGCGAGCACGCGCCCCTCCTCTACCGTCTCGCCCAGCTCGCCTCGCCGGAGCTCGACGACCTGGTGATCACCGAGCGCTGGCCGCTGCGGGAAGAAGTCGATCTCGGCTCCGGCAGCCGGGGGGTCTCGACCACGCTGCGGGGCATCCCGGTGACCTTCCGGGTGGCTGCCGCTCCTGCTGCCGCCCCTGCCGCCGCTGACGCCGCCGCCGACGACCACGGGGGCCAGGACGGGGGCACCGACGGCGTCTACGATCCGGGGGACTTCGATCGTCTGCGCACGGCAGCCCTCGAGGCGTTGGAGGCTCCGCACGAGATCACGATCTACGACCGGGGGCGCGTCTACCGTCTCCCCGTTCGCCAGCTCGGCGGGTGGTACGACCTGGAGGCACTGCTCGGCGGCCTGAACACCGTGCTCGCCCGCCGCGGGAGCCCGCTGCGGGCGACGGCGCTCGCGCCCCACTGCATCCCCTGCGCCCAGGTCGTCGTGGGTCCGACCGACGGCCTGATCGAGGCGGCCTTCGACGGCCTCATCGAGGTCACCGACCCCTTCCGGGAGCTCTGGACTCACCGCCAGTTCGATCCGGACCGGTTGGCCGAGGGCGGAGAGTAGGTGGTGGTCGCCGCACGCGCCGGCCGCGCAGGCGAGGACCGCGCCGAGCTCCTCAGAGCGGTTCGCAGGGAATGTCGAAGTCCACGTGGTAGTGCTCGTCGTGGCGGACCCAGGAACGCCGGGTGGAGAACTGAACGGTGCCGCTGATCTCGGGCCACGCGGCGGTGGAGCGAAGGAAGGGTTGGAGCTCGGGGTCGAAGATCACCCGCCAGAGGTCGACGCCCCGCGCACGAGCCGCCCGGTGAAGGGCCGCGATGTGGGCCGCCATCGCCTCGAAGTCGATCACCAGATCGTCGAGCCGGCCCTTCTCGTCGAGCTCCAGGTCGTACCCCCACTTGTTGAACACGTGGGTCGACAGGGCGACCGACTCCCCGTGCTCGTTGCGGACCGGGACGAAGAAGTCGACCGAGAGACCGTTCTGGTGGGTCTTGTGGGGCGCGAACGGCCCGCCCTCCTCGAGGCCGGTTTCCCCGTACACGAACAGCACCTCCGGGTGCGTCTCGGCCATGTCGGCGTAGGCCGCCGTGACGATCTCCGCCACCGTGCAATGGACGTATGTTCGTCCGAGGGCGCGGCCGACGATGCTGTAGGCGGAGAAGTTGGGGCCGTCCGCCGGCAGCTTGCAGCCGTTCTCCAGGGAGCCGTTCGAAGTCGTTCCGTGGCAGACGCTCTCCTCGGCGGCGGAGGTGGGGGCAGCCAGGGAACAGAGGGAGACGAGGAGGGGGAGGAAGCAGCGCCAGCGCGGGCGTTGCGTCCGCGGGCCGGTCATGAACGACCGCTCCGGGTCACGAAGGGGGCTCTGCAGGTCATGGAGGGGGCATCTGGGTCATGAGCGCGGGAGTTTGTCTGGGGATGATCTCACGGCCGCCTACGGATCCGCAGGGTGTGCCTGGCGCTCCTGCCCCAGGTGGTTCTGGACCTCGCGAGGCCGAGGAGCCCCCTGCAACGGTTACCGCCGTGGCGGCCCCTCAGGGGCCTCGTCACAAGTAGAGATGCTTCAAGAACCATACGGAAGGGGCGTTCGTCAGACAGGCGTCGTCAACCCGGAACGTCCTGGGCCAGAAGTCCTCGGGCGGACCCTTCACGAGCCACCGCAGACGGTCCACATCCTGAGTCGAGGAGGGCTCCTTGAGGAGAACGCGAAGAAAGACGCGCCCCTCGGAGACCTCCTCCACGAGCATTTGGAGAACCGATCCGTCGCCGGCTAGGTCGCACCCCTCCTCACCCTCCTCCCACGGCTCGTCCGGGGCGTCACAGCCTCCAGCGAATCCCAACTCCCGTAACACGGGGACTCCTCCGAACCGAACGGACTCAGCCGCCAGGTCGCGAACCCGATAGTCAAGGTCCAGCAGCCCATACTTGATGGCTGCGCCGGTGAGGAAGCGGAGTGGTGGTCCCTCGAGCTCCACCTCGAAGTCCAGCCGCTCTTCGATGGCCCTGGCAACATCCTGGGCTGCAGTCTCAGGGCCCGAAACGGCCACCTCGATGCCCAGCAGTTCGGGCATGGGCTCATAGCGGAGTGCCCTCCCCAGGGTCTTTGCGAGCCCGAACATGGATGGACTGGAGTGGTTCATGAGTGTGGCTGGGCCGTTGAGTCGCGTAGGGGGCTGGCTGGCACTCCCACCACTGTAAGAGATCCGACCCGCGGAGCGTAGGGAGCTCCAAATGACTGACGAACCCAATCTAGAGACGGCGTCCCGCCCCGGAGCAACCCCCACCCACCCGCCCGGCCGCCTCCGGCGCATCTTCCTCGGCCCGGCGGGCCTGCGTGCCGGGTGGAGCTTCTTGCTCTTCGTTGGACTGCTGTTTGTGGCGCAGGTCGTGATCGGTTTGGTCTGGGACCGCTTCCTCGATCCGCCTCCCGATGTGCCGTGGGATCCCGTCTGGACCGCTCTGGGCGAGGCGTTCACGCTGGCTGCCGCGCTGTTCGCGATCGCGGTCATGAGCCGGGTGGAGCGGCGATCGTTCGCCGAGTACGGGTTGGCGTTTCGGCGGGTGCTCGGCTGGCGGTTCTGGGAGGGGGTGCTCTGGGGGCTGGCCGTGGTGGCGGGGATCGTCCTCCCGCTCTGGGCGGTCGGCGGGTACTCGGTCGTCTCGATCCACACGCAGGGCTCGGCGCTCGTCACACAGGCGCTCCTCTGGGGGCTCGCCTTTCTGATGGTCGGCCTGGCGGAGGAGGCCCTCTTCCGGAGCTACGCGCTCTACACGCTCGGCCGGGAGATGGGCTTCTGGCCGGCCGCGGTGGCGCTTTCAACCCTGTTCGGCGCTCTCCACTACTTCCTCAAGCCGGATGAGAGCTGGATCGACGGCGCGAGCACCGGCCTGCTCGCCCTCTTCCTCTGTCTGGCCGTCCGCCGCACGGGGGACATCGGTCTCGCCGCCGGCTTCCACGCCGCCTTCAACTTCGCCGCGCTCTTCCTCTTCGGAGGCTCGAACAGCGGCAACGGCGGCCAGCCTATCCCCGGGCGTTTGCTGGACGCCTCCTTCAGCGGGCCGCAGTGGCTGACCGGAGGGCCGACGGGGCTCGAGGCGAGCGTCTTCGTTTTCCTCGTCCTCGCGGTTGTCTTCCCGCTCTTCCACCTCCGCCATCCGGTCCCGCGCTTTGCGCCGCGAAGCGGGAACAGAAGCGGAGACGGCGCACGCCGGTAGAACACGCCCACGGGTGGTGCCTGCCACCTCTCCAGTTTCTGAGCCGTGCACGAGACGGCACCTTGCGCTCACCCTTCTTGACGGTTCTTCCTGCCGCTCGTGCTCCTCAGTTTCCCTTCTTCAGCAGCTTCATCCACCGGCCGACGTGGGGGTCACTCCTGGGCGGTAGGAAGGTGGCGTGGCGGGCGACCGCCCGAACGATGTCGATCAGGTCGGCCTCAGGGACCTGGGCCCTGTCCGCCCAGTCGAACAGGAGCTCGGAGGTTCGAACGACGGCGTCCCGTGGATTGGCAGCGGCGGTCGACTCCCCCCACGCCACCTGGAACACGCGAATCGCCTTCTTGTCGTCAGTGGCTACCTGTGCACCGCGAGTGATGGCCAGAGCAAAGGTGTGGGCTTCCCCGTCGTCGAGATCGACCGCGAAGCGTACAAGCTCTTGTTGTTCCTCCCAGGAGTAGACCGCACTGGACATCAGCAGGCCGTTCTCGATCAGCTCGCTGATCAGAGGTGGAAGGGAGACCCTGCCCTCTTCGTCGTCGGCCGCGTCCGAGCCCATCTCGAGAACCTCCTCCTCCGCAACGTACCGTGCGACGGCAAACCGCTGCGGAAGAGTCTGGAGGATCTCCTCCGCACGGCCCGTCGCGAAGAGGTTGATGAGGCAACAGGCATCCAGGAAGACGAGACGCTCCCCTGCTCGATCCTTCGGCATCGCTGCTCCCTGACGTCGGTCAGCTCGCGCCTCTCGCGGCAAGTGGCGTGCTCAGGTCGAACGGTACGCCTCCGTCGGGGCCGCCCTCTTCACGATCGAGTCCGAGCTCGCGGACCGTGCGACGGGCCGTCAGCCGGTCGACCCGGAGGAAGGAGGCGAGCTGGCCCTCGGAGAGGTCGCCCCGCTGCCAGGCCTCGACCGCCAGGTACCTGTAGCGCGGGGGCAGAAGCTCGTCATCCACGGGCTGCTCTTGGAGACCGAGGAGCCGCTGTGCTTCCTGCACGCGAAAGCCCTGCTGCCGGAGACGTTCCCAAGTGCCCGTCGGGATCAAGGACAGCTCCTCGAGGCGCCGGGTCATGCCCTCAAACGAGACGAAGAAGAAGTGTGCCAGGTGGCAGAGGTCTCCCGCGGTGGGCGCCTTGCTCCTCTGGCGGACGAGCTCGTGGAAGCGTCGGCGCAGGCTCGGTGCCGGCATTAGGAAGGCTCGTCCGAAAGCCTCGGCAAAACGCTCGGATTTGGGTCGCCTCTCGTAGCGGTTGAGGAAGATGATCTCGGAGCGGAACCGGTCGGTCAGGAAGTGGCCGTACTCGTGGGCCATCGACTGTCGTCGTCTTTCTGCAGGGTGGTTCCGGTTGATGGCGAGGACGCCGCCGTGTTCCTCGGTGAAAGCGAACATTCCAGCGACCTGGGACGGAAGCTTGAGATAGAAGATCCGCAGGCCCACGTCCTTTTCGAGAACGGAACGCAGGTTCAGAACCGGTGCGTCGCCGAGCCCCAACCGGTTGCGCTCCGCCGAGGCAACATCTTCGGCGGCCTGCTCCGGATCGACGCCCTCGGTCGGGTACATGGGCGGATTCCGCCTCTGGAGCGGTGCGCCGCAGAGCCGTTCGAGCTCAGCGTAGTCATCACAGAGTCGCTCGAGATCGTTGATGTGAGGAACCAGGTCGGCATCCACGGGCGTTTCTGGCGGCAACGCACCTCGAAGCTGGACCGAGAAGTCTTCCACCGGAGCACCGGCACGGAGTAGGGAGGAGAGCTTTCGGCCATAGAGCCGTGCGAGCTCGACGAGCTCGTCCGGTTTGATCCTGCGCTCGCCTTTCTCGACGGCGACCATGGTGGTCCTTGCCACTCCGATCGCCTCGGCTGCCTGGTCTTGGGTCCATCCGCCGGCAGTCCGGGCTTCACGGAGGCGAGCACCCAGGTCGCGAGGGTCGACCGAGTCCAGCGGGTCAGCAGGCATGGCGGAACCTCCAGTCATTTGCGATGGAGTGCTCTCCAAACCGCCACCCGGGCGGTGTAGCGGAAAACCTCTCCCATAAGGGTGTGCCCTCCTTTGACCAGCCTGTAGGCAGGGCGCCAGGCGGGATGGAGCCTACGTCGATCCTGTCGAGGTCCGGCACCTGATCCTCCTTTCCGGCCGACCACAGAGTACTCCGGTGCCCAGACAATGTCAAGTTTCAAGATCAGAAGTCGGCCATTGATGTCAGGACTCGAGAGGGAGCAATCAAGGAACCGGCTCGTGGACAGGCCGGCGACCTACATTCTCGAACCCAAGGACCGACGACGGGTTGTTTCCGAGTTCTCATCCATTTCCGCCGCATCAACAATCCAGGCCAAACCGTGTCTCTTCTGTCGACCGGGTACGTCTGCCTGGCTCGGGCAAAAAGGAGCCGAGAATGGCCGATCGACAGGTGACCCATAGCGGCAAGGATCAGGACGGGGACATCACCAAGCTCTGCAACCCAGGCATGAGCTGGTCTCCCAGGTGGAAGAGCGGCGCAATCGCCGACATCGAAGGCGGCACGCACACCTACTACGTGGAGGACGGTCAGGGTCGGTCCGACATCGTGGTGGTCGACGGACCGAACAGATCCGGGAGTCTTCTCCTGCCCTCAGGGGGCGGTCTTGGCGACCCGATCGCCCGCCGGCGCGCCGGCGCCGGGCGGGAACTCGTCGACCCCGAACTCGGCGAGGATCGCCGCGGCCAGGTTCTTGAGGCGCGTCGCCTTCTTCTTGAGCGGCCGGTTGGTGAGCAGGATGCCGGGCACGAGGTCCGCGGCGTTGCCGTGGTCGCCGCTCCACTCGTCGGTGTTGTCCGAGAACACCTCGCGGGAGAGCGTGCCCAGGGCGGACTCGCTGGCGCCGTGGTAGCCGAGCGCGTAGCCGACCAACTACGAATTGTCTGTCACGGGTTCTGACGACTCCGGACAGCCGGCCCGGCCCCCCGACGCTGCGGTGCGCCGTGGCGCCGCATGTGTGGGGGATCCGGGCCGGCAGGGAGTCGACGTCAACGTAGACCCGACTCGGCTCGGCCGAGGAGGTCCGGCGGAGACGTCAGTGGACGCGGGAGAACCGAGCTTGGCCTTCCAGGCTCCAACCGAACACGCCCGCGCCGACGAGCGGGATGGGAGTCGAGAAGACCGGGACGCCGTCGACCCAGAGCTGAAGGACACCGTCGCTGCCGAAGCCCGCCGCCTTGAACGTTCCGGTCTTGCCCACGAGCTGGCTCGCCGGCAGGGATCCGATGAGGGGGGGGAAGCCACCGCCGGCGAACAGGCCGTAGTACTGCGTCGGCTTGCCCTCCATGGCGAAGTAGACCTGCTCCGTGGTGCCCGTGTAGTGGATGTTGCCCTGCATGCCGCCGCCGGTTGGGCCGACCGACATGGTGGCTGTGACGTTGGAGTTGACGTAGTTCCCCAGTGCGTCGGCGACCTTCTCCTGGGTCTCCAGAATCAGAGCCGCGGTGGCCTCGATCGCCTGCGCCTGGGCGGTGGTCACGTTTTCGGTGTCTGCCATGATCATCTCCTCGAGCCTGGTGGAGCGATGACCCGCGGCTCGTCGCGATCCGGCCATCGCCGTTCGGTTGAGGGGCCAGAGCGCGGCCGGATTCGGCGGCTCCGAGGCCCACTGAGAACGTTTCGCCGGGCGCCGGTTTCGGCGTCTCTCCGCCCTCGCCTCGCGCCCGACGACCTCTCCAGTGCGGCCGGATCGAAGAACCTCTCACCCGGGGCCAGCAAGAATTTCCGGAACCCCCTGATTCGCTCATCGCCGGTGCTATCCTGCCGGGCGGTGTCTCCCCAGGCCCGAAGCGTCCTCCGCCAACACCCTGATCCGCCTCGCCGGCGCATTGCGGAAAAGCTCCTGGCCGTCGCCTTTGTGACGGCTGTCGTGGCGGTGAGCCCGGCGGCGCTGGCCGTCGCCGGTGGGAGATCCGTGCCCGACCTTCGGCCGGGCATGCCGATCGAGCGGTCCCTCGGGGCCGGTGGAGCCGATCTCTTCCAGCTCGAGCTGGCGGCCGGCAAGCACTGGCTGATCCGCGTCGAGCAGATCGGAATCGACGTGACGGTGGAGGTGCAGGACGAACGCGGTGGTCGCCTCCTTGCCGTCGACAGCCCCCTCGGCCGCGAAGGCACTGAGTCACTGCTGTTCTCTCCCGCGGCGAGCAGCAGCTTCCGCGTCCAGGTTCGCTGCGACAAGAAGGGAGTGCCGGTCGGGCGCTACGAGATCCGCCTCGAGGAGCTTCCCGGTGCCACCCCCGGGGACCGGTTGCGGGTGCGGGCGGAAGCGGCCCTCACGGAGGCTGGTCGGCTCGATGCGACGCCAACGGAGGGCGTCGAGACGCGAGCCGAGGAAGAGCTACACGAGGCCATCGACGGCTGGAAGGCCTTGGGGGAGCGACGCCGAGAAGCCTGGACATGGCAGATGCTCGGCGGCCTCTCGGAGGATCGCCAGGACTACCGCCAGGCCGCGGAAAGCTACGAGCGGGCGCTGGCGCTGTGGCGTGGCCTCGACGACCCGAGCGGTCTGGCCCCGACCCTCGATCGGCTCGGGCTCGCCCACAGCCGTCTGGGAGACAACCCTCAGGCCCTGGGCGAGCTCCAGGAAGCCTTCGCCCTGCGCCAGCGGCTGGGCCGTCGGGACCGCGAGGCCGAGACCCGCAACCACCTCTGCCTCGTGCTCCAGCGGCTGGGTCGCTTCCACGCGGCCGGCGAGTGCTACGAGAAGGCCCTCGCTCTGGCCCGCGAGCTGCGCGACACCGAGCTCGAAGCCATCCTGCTCAACAACCTGGGCGGCATCTATCAGAACCTCGGCGAGCCGGCGAAGACCCTCGAGTACTTCCAGCAGTCCCTCGACCTGCGGCGTGCCTTGGGCGACGAGCTGGGCGAAGGGATCGCCCTCAACAACCTCGGCTTCTACCACCTCGGCCTGGGAGAGGCCGAGGAGGGACTCCTCGACGACAGCCGGGCCCTGGCGATCTTCGAGCGCCTCGACAACCGCTACTGGCAGGCGCGTACCCTCAACAACATCGGCTTCGCCTACCTCGGGCTGGGCGACCCGGACCGCGGCCTTGCCTACCTGCTCCGCGCCCTTCCCCTGCGGCGGGAGGTCGGGGACAGGTCCGGCGAGGCCGTGACCCTGCGGAACCTGGGGCGGGCGTTTTCCGCCCAGGGGAACACGCTCCGGGCCCTCGCCTTCTTCGGCAAGGCCCTCGATCTGAGCCGCGCGATCGGTGACCCGCGCGGGGTGACGACCGCCCGCAGGCTGCTCGGTGAGCTGCAGCTCTCGCGGCACGAGCCCGGGGCGGCGCAGAAGGACCTGGAGCTCGCCCTCGCGAGCCTGCGCGAGATGGGCCATCGCCGGGAGGAGGCCGAGGTGCTCGACCTGCTGAGCCGGGCCGCCCTGGACCTCGGCGATTCCGTGCGGGCGCGCGAGCTGGCTCTCCAGGCTCGCGAGCTCCACCTGCTCGTCCGCGACCCGCTGGGGGAGATCGCGTCGCTCACGGCCCTGGCCCGCGCCGAGCGCCGTTTGGGGCGGGCCGAGGCGGTGGCCAATCATCTCGACGCCGCCCTCGAGCGCCTCGAAACACTGCACGGCCGGCTCGGCGACCCCGACCAGAGCGCCCTGTTCCTGGCCACGCAGCGCGGGGTGTTCGATCTCGACGTCGACTTCCTCATGGAGCGCCATCGCCGTGCGCCCCGGAGCGGCTACGACGAGGAGGCGCTGGCGGCGAGCGAGCGCGCCCGTTCCCAGTCGCTTCTCGCCCTGCTCGAACGCGCCGGGGCAAGCCTCGGCCCGGTGGCCGATCCAGCATTGCGCGAGCGGCTCCGGGATGCGGAACGACGCGCTTCCGCCAAGACCCGGCGTCAGCTCCGGGTGCTCGGCGAGGAGCACACCGCGCAGGGGGCCGAAGCCTCCACGCAGGAGCTTTACGAAGCGCTCACCGACCTCGACAACGTGCGGACCGAGATCCGGCGCTCCAACCCGCGCTTCGCCGAGCTGAGCCAGCCGCCGAGCCTCGGCGCCGGAGCGATCCGCGGGTTGCTCGACGAAGAGAGCGTCCTTCTCGAGTACTTCCTCGGCGACGAGCGGAGCGTCCTCTGGTGGGTCACGCCCACCTCGGTCACCTCCTACGAGCTTCCGCCGAGGGCGGCGATCGAAGAGCTCGCCCGCCGGCTCCACGCGGAGCTCGGGGCCATCCAGGCTCGCACGCGCAAGACCCAGGAAGACCTCGACGCCCTCGGACGGGTGCTGCTCGGCCCGGTGGCGGATCGTCTCGGAGATCAGCGCCTGGTGATCGTTGCCGACGGCGCGCTCCATCTCGTGCCGTTCGCGGCCTTGACGCTGCCCCGGGGCCGCGAGCCGGTGCTGACACGTCACGAAGTGGTCTACGTGCCTTCGGCCTCGGTACTGGCGGCGCAGCGCCACGGGGCGTCCCCATGGCCGCTGTCGAACGGGGCTGGCCCGCGGTCTCCTGGGCCCCCGAAGACCGTGGCAGTCTTCGCCGACCCGATTTTCGACCAGGACGATCCGCGGATCGAAAAAGCCACCATGGGGACCGCCACGAAGACCACCACGAAGACAGGCCCCGGGGAGTCACCGGGGACGCTCGCGGCACGGGACGGCGAGACCGTGTCACCCGCCCTCCCCGCGCTCGACCGCCTGCCCTTCACGCGGCGAGAGGCCGGGGCCATCGCCGGTGTCGTCCCTGCCGACCGGCGGCTGGTCGCGCTCGACGGCACCGCGACGCGCGCTCGGGTGGTGGACGGCGAGCTGAGCGACTACCGCATCCTGCACTTTGCGACCCACGGCGTGATCAACGACCGCATCCCGGAGCTCTCCGGCCTGATGCTCTCCCAGCTCGACGCCCAGGGTCGTGCGCTCGACGGCTTCGTGGGGCTTCGCGACATCACGGGCCTCGAGCTCCGGGCGGATCTCGTGGTCCTCTCGGGCTGCCGGACCGCCCTTGGCAAGGAGGTGCGCGGCGAAGGGCTGATCGGCCTCACCCGCGGCTTCATGGTCGCCGGTGCCCCGCGCGTGGTGGCGAGCTTGTGGCAGGTCCGGGACCAGGCGACCGCCGAGCTGATGGAGCGGTTCTACCGGGGGATGCTGAGCGAGCACCTGGCGCCGGCCACGGCCCTACGCGCCGCCCAGCTCGCGTTGCGCGGCGAGCGTCGCTACCGGGATCCGTTCTTCTGGGCGGCGTTCACCTTCCAGGGCGACTGGCGCTGAAGCGCAGAGCGCGCCTACCCCCCTTCCGCACCCCAAGAGCCGTTGTCGCCGACCTCCCAGGGCATGCCGGCCTCGTCGCTTCCCTTCGCGATCCACATGGCGAAGATGCAGCTCTTCGCTCCTCTCGGCCGCCTCCACAGAGCGACACAGCGCTGCGGCTTGCCGTCGTCCGGCCGGCTGCCTAGGGTGTGCGTCTCCTCATCGAAGTAGAGGGTCTGCTCGAAGGGCCTCCGGTGACCGTTGCACCAGTAGGTGATCCGGAAGGCGGTCTCCTCCGGTGCGGTCTGCTCTTCGATTTGGACGTGGTACACCGCCGCAGCCGAGGGAGGCTTGCCGGCGATTACCAGCCACTTGCGGCAAAAATCTCTTCCATCCATGGGTCCTCTCCTTTGGGCCTTTTCCAGACAGGGTGCGGCGGGGCTCGGAGACCTCTCAGGCCGCTCGCCTCATCGGGGTGGCACTCGCAGGAGAACCTCCCCGGCGGGCTCGACACCTTCCGCGGCCAGGTTCTCGACGGCGATCCGATACCGCCCGGGCTCCAGGAACGACGACGGCAGGGCGACGAGGAGCGTGTCGTAGAGGTTGGGCTCCAGGTCCTCGCCGCGCCACAGGACGCTGCCGGTGTCGTCGCTCAGGGTCACGCGATAGCGTCCGGCGTCGACCGCGGCGAGCTCGAGCGACAGGAGGACGGCCGCTTTCGTGGGGTCCGGGCGAAGCTCCACCTCGCTCGAGCCTGCGCCGCGTACGACGCCCAGCGACACGACGAGGAAACCGCTCATCGGCTGCGCGAGCTCGCCGGTCGAGGCGGCAGAGCTCCGGGCCTCCTCCCGGAGTTGGCGAAGCTCGACCTGCTGCCGCAGCACGATGGCCGGCAGCAGGACGAGGGCCGAAACCAGGGCGAGGCTCAGCAGGGCGAGAGCCCCGAGCTGCGCCGGCCGGCGACGGCGAAGCCATGCCAGGAGGCCGACCCACGCCGTGACGCGGGCCGCGGCTCGAGCGGACTCTTCGGCCGCCACCTCGTGCAGGCCGCGGCGCAGCTCCTCCCCCCATCGGGCCTTCTCCAGGCAGTCGGCGCACTCGAAGAGGTGCTCCTCGAAGAGCGCCTCCTCCTCGGCCGACAGTCGGCCGACCAGGTAGCGGTCGAGGATCTGCTCCTCGTCGATCCGGGGATGGTCCATCATCTCTTCCTGTCGTCGACCGTCGATGCGGATCGAGTGCGCTCTTCCCAGAGCCGACGGAAGCGTTGCCGGGCGCGGTGGAGGACGCGGTAGAAATGATCCGTTCCCATGTCCAGGTCGGCGCAGATCCGCTGGGAGCTCTCCTCCGCGATGTAGTACCGCAGCAGCACCTCGCGGTCACGGGCGACGCCGAGCTCGGCGAGGAGGCCGCGAGTCACCTGGGCCCTCTCGCTGCGCAGAAGAGCCGTCAGGGGATCCGGCCGGCTCCGGTCGGGAGCCTCGGGCGGGTCGTCCATCGGCCGCTCTGCCGCGTAGCTCCGGCGCCGGTACTTCTGGATGCTGAGGTTCTTCGCCAGGGCGCGCAAGAAGCTGCCGAGACGCTCGGGCTCGCGAAGCTCGTTTCCACGGATCTTTTCGAGCGCCAGCATCAGGGTCCCCTGGTAGAGATCTTCGGCGTCGGCCTCGTCGCGAGTGTACCGGCGAGCGAGGAAACGCAGGGCGCTGCCACAGCTCTCGGCCAGCTCGGCCTCGGCCCCGGCCTCGCCCGCTGCGATGCGGCGAACGAGATCGGCGGCGGTCGCGGGTCCCAATGTGCTCACAGTGCGGGTGCGACCTCTCGATCGCACCGGTCATGCCGCGCGAGCCCATCGGCGCGCCATGCGTGAGCCCGGACGCAGTCGCCGGTCTCGGTGGCACCCACAACAGGAGAGTGCGCAAAAGGGGCTTGACCTCCCAGCCCGGCCCCAGCCGGATCCGAGAGCCGGCTGGGAGCCCCCGTCCGGTCGCGGCGGCGGACGGGTTCCGGGTCGATGGGGCCGATGGTCGTGGTGTGCTCCCTCGGGACGATCATCGGGCCCCGGTGCGGGGTGCGATCCATGAAGGGGTGCAGAGGAGTTTCGGGAATCTTCGTATTCAGGCTAGCACAGCCCGTGCGCTCATCCGGTCTGCCTCGCGGGTAGGGTTCGGATCCTTGATCGCCACGGGCTCAACCGTGGATTGTCTGGCTCGGCGGCCGAGCCCTCAGGGAGCGACCTTGGCCACCCGGTCGCCCTCCGGGGCGTGGGTGACACCCGGCGGGAACTCGTCGACCCCGAACTCGGCGAGGATCGCCGCGGCCAGGTTCTTGAGGCGCGTCGCCTTCTTCTTGAGCGGCCGGTTGGTGAGCAGGATGCCGGGCACGAGGTCCGCGGCGTTGCCGTGGTCGCCGCTCCACTCGTCGGTGTTGTCCGAGAACACCTCGCGGGAGAGCGTGCCCAGGGCGGACTCGCTGGCGCCGTGGTAGCCGAGCGCGTAGCCGACCTGGATGTCCGGGCCGATCTCGAGCTCGCCGCGGTCGTCGTAGACCTGCTCGCGGAAGTAGGCCTTGGCGACGGCGAGCTCCCCGGTCTCCGGGTCGACGGTGGCCTCGAGCTCGTCGCGGATGGCGCGCATGACCGCCTCGCGCTCTTCCGGCGGCACGATGCCGTTCTTCTCGCGGCCCTGGAGGTTGATGTAGAGGCCGTTCAAGCCCAGCCCGTAGGCCTTCGTGCGTGACCAGTCGACGTTGGCGTAGAGGTCGGGCTCGCGGGCGGGGTTCGGGTCCTTGACCGCCAGGAAGCCATGGTCGCGGAGCCAGGAGTTCAGGTTCAGGGAGCGGCGCCAGCTATAAAAGCCGTGGTCGGACATGACGACGAGCGTGGTGTTCGGGTCCATGTGTTCGAGTGTGTAGCCGACCAGCCGGTCGACGCCCCGGTAGAGCTCCGGGATGACGTCCGCGTACTTCGGGTCCACCTCCGGGTCGTAGGCCGGGTGCTCGGGGTCGAGCGCGCGCCACATCATGTGGGAGACCTGGTCGATGTTGCCGGTGTAGAAGAAGAGCAGGCCGTTGTCGAAGCTCTCGAGCACGTAGGGGAACTGGTCGAGGATCTCCTGGCCGGCGATGTGCGCCTGCTCGAGGAACTCGTCGCGGCTCAGCACGTGGTGCACGAGCGCCTTGGTGTCCTCCGGCATGCCCTGGGTGTAGTAGCGGTGGGTGTGGTGGGCGAGCTCCTCGGCGAAGTCCGCCGGGAAGGAGACCGGGATCACCGGGTTCTCCGGGTCCGCGTTGATCGGCGAGACGTAGAGCTCGAGCTCCGGGCGCACCTGCTTCAAGTAGAAGCGCGCCATGGCCGGGATCGACTGCGTGGGGATCAGGGAGAACTCGAAGGGCACCCAGTCGCTCCACTCGCCGACCTGAAGCAGGCGCTCTTCGTCGCCGAGCACGAGCTTGGCCACGTTCTCCTCGGGGTCGAGGTAGACCGTGAAGTCCGCCGTCACCTTCTCCGGCTCGCGCAGGAATGGGTTGTCCGGCCCGTGGAGCGAGGCGTGGACCACGTTGTCGAAGGCGTCGACCTCATAGACCTCACCGCCAGTGACGTCCTGGCCGGCGAACGCGAAGAGCTCGGAGGTGTAGAAGGAGAAGGTGCCGGTCGTGCCCAGGAGGTCGGTGGTGCCCATGCCGGTGATCTCGTGGCTCGCGGTCTCCGACGGCGGGAAGTTGGCCGGCATGCGGAAGATCGCGGTCTCGACGCCCCGGTCCTCCAGCACCTCCCAGAACGGGGTGCCCTGGCGGAGCTGCTCGAGCTCGCCGGAGCCGGGGATCTGGTACTTGCCGAAGGTCATGATCGGCGGCTCGGAGACGGCCTGGCTGGTCGCGAAGTAGGGGATGACCGTCGCCGGATCGCGGTGCAGGAAGTCGTAGATGCCGTGGCCGCCGGCGTCCATGCCGGTGATGAAGTCCGACCAGGCGACCGGCGAAAGGGGCGGCACGGCGGTGCCGAGGGCCGAGAACGTGCCGCCGTTTTCCGCCAGTCGGGAGAAGTTCGGCAACTGCCCTTCGGCCATGAGCTTCTTCGTCAGCCGGTAGTCCATGCCGTCGATGCCGAGGACGATCACCTTCTTCGACGGCGTAGAGGCCTCGGACGAGCGTCCGCAGCCGGTGGTGGTGCCGGCGGCGAGCACGAGCCCGAGGAGGAGGGCCGGGGCGAGGGCGAAGGAGATGATGGCTTTCACGGGTTGCTACCTCCTACAGAGGCTTCAGAAGGGGGCGGTTGTCCGCTCGTCACGAGTCCGGGGGGAGACCGTGCGCCGGTCGAGCGGGGACTTGCCTTTGCTTGTCCCTCAACCCGGAGAGCTCGGCGATGATTCCGGCTACCGCGCCGGGCCTGCGACCGAGGTGGTCCCCGTAGCGGGCTCCGCGGATCCGCCGTCCCGTACCCCACGGGAGGACCTCGATGGGGCGCGGGGATGCCTTGCGCCTGAGCGGTTGCGCTTCCTGCTCAGGGGCGAAACACCTGGTCGCCGATGTCGCCATCGAGGGCGACCCGGTCGATCTCGAACCGGCCCGTCTCCTGTCCCATGGCCCAGCTCTTCTCGACGAACGGGAAGAGCACGCCATCGACTGCGCGGAAGTCCTCGTAGGCGGTTTCGAAGACCAGAGGACCGGCGATGCTGCGTGAGCGCACGATCCTCGCGGTCTGCTCGTCGATCTCGACCTCGAGGCGCATGTCGTCGCGAAGATCGAGGCTGAGTCGCCTGACCCCTCCGCCGGACGCTTCGGTCTCTCCGAGATCCCGAATTCGGCCCCTTCCTTCCAGGAGGATCAGGGGGAGGGACAGCCGGGCGGCCTGCAAGACCATGGCGGCGTGCATCGGCCCCTGGACGGCTCGGCCGGATCTCCAGCCCTGCTCGCCGTTGAGGATCCGTGTCTCGCTCGACTCGTCCGAGAACCGGATCTCGACCCTGAGCCGTTCCGGCGGCGCGAAGACTCGCGCCATCACAGCCTCTCCCCGGGTGGGCGAGACGAGCCTACCGATCTGCTGCCAGCCGTCCATCGCACGGAGTTGGTCCGCGCCCCCGTACGCTTCGATGCAACGATCCACCAGGGCGTCCACTCCCTCTCCCTGCTGGGCCTCTCCCTGCTGTCCTTGGGCGGGGCAGAGGCAGACGACACTCAGGAGGAGAGCGGCGACGATCACTCGCTCCCGATGAGACCAGCCCAGCGTTGTACAAGCCATGCACGGATCTTACGCGATCCGGCACCGGGCAACGGACCATCACGCTCCATCCCTCGCCGGGTCCCTGGCCTCCCAGCCCCGGGCAGGATGACCTCGCGCGGGGCGCGCGCCTCGGCGATGGCGGAGGGTCGGACCGGGAGCCTCGCCAGTGCCGAGGTCCGGTAGGATCTGTTCTTCTCATGGAGAATCTGGAGGTGGAATCGTGACGATCAAGAGACTCGCCGTGGCAATGACGTTTGTTCTCCTCGCGGGCGCGCCGGCCCGCGCGTCGGAGCCCTTTACCTTCGTCGCCCTCGGCGACACGACCTACAGGCCGCCCTACGACAATCCGCTTTACGAGAAGCTGATCGGCGCGATCAACGAGGCGGCGCCGGCGTTCTCGATCCACGTCGGCGACACCAAGGGCTACGGCGACTGCGGGCGGGCGTTCCAGGAGGGCCAGCGCGCCTTCTTCGACACCTACGCGCAGCCGGTGGTCTACACGCCGGGCAACAACGAGTGGGCCGACTGTTGGAGGGAGAATCGCGGGCGCGCCGATCCGCTCGCCATCCTCGGCATCATGCGCGACGTCTTCTGGTCGAAGCCGGTGAGCCTGGGCAAGACGACGATGCCGCTGGTGCGCCAGGCCGATGCCGATCCCGGCTTTCCCAAGTTTGCCGAGAACGCCCGCTGGCGCCACGGCGGCGTCACCTTCGCAACCCTCGACCTCGCCGGCACCCACAACAACCAGGAGCTACGGGTCGAATCGCTCTGGAAGGAGTTCGTGCGCCGCGAGCAGGCCAACATCTCGTGGGTCGAGCGCGCCTTCGAGGCGGCACACGAGAACGGCGACCGCGCCGTCGTCTTCGCCTTCCACACCAACCCCTTCGACGAGAAGCTCCGCTACGAGAACGGGCCGTCCGAGCCGGTGGTGCAGGCCATCCTTGACGGCGCCGACGGCTTCGACGGCATGGTGCTCATCATCCAGGGCCACTACCACGAGCTGACGATCGACCGTCCGGTCTCGAAGCTCGACTTCGAGAAGCCGGGGGTCAGCCACCCGAACGTCCTTCGCCTCCAGGTCTACGGCTGGCCCGACATGAAGGCGGTGCAGGTGCACGTCGACGCCTCCAAGCCCTGGGTCTTCGGCTTCGAGCCCCTCTACGCGGCGGACGAATCGGTCTCCACCCACTCCGGCCGGTAGGCGAGGAGCCGGTCAGAGGTTGCCGGGCTGTCGAGGGCCACTAGCCTGCGCAGCCCTACCAGACCCGACAGGTGGTCTCGCGGACCATCGGCTGTCCCGGCTTGCAGGAGAAGGCGCGGGCGAACTCGGGCATGTTGGCGACCACGCCGTTGATCCGGTACCGGACGGGCGAGTGCGGGTTGGTGCGGGCGTGGAGCCTTTTGACCTCCGGGCGCGCGTCGCCGCAAGCCCACTGGGCGAAGCCGACGAAGAAGCGCTGGTCGGGGGTGAGCGCGTCGATCGGCTCGAGGTTCTCGCCGGCGGTGGCCTTCTTCCACGCCTCGTAGGCGATGATGGTGCCGCCGAGGTCGGCGAGATCCTCGCCCAGGGTCAGCCGGCTGTTGATCTTGATGTCGTCGACCACCGTGAAGCCGGCGTACTGGTCGACGACGCACTGGGCACGTTCCTCGAAGGCGGTGCGGTCTTCCGGGGTCCACCAGTTGCGCAGGTTGCCGGCGGCGTCGAAGCGGCTGCCTTCGTCGTCGAAGCCGTGGGTCAGCTCGTGGCCGATGGTGGCGCCGGTGTCGCCGTAGTTCGGCGCCGCGTCGGACCGCGGGTCGTAGAGCGGCGGCTGCAGCACGCCGGCGGGGAAGTTCATGTCGTTCATCGACGGATCGTAGTAGGCGTTGACGGTGGGCGGCGTCATGCCCCATTCGTCGTGGTCGACCGGCTGACCGATCTTGTCGAGCTGGCGGCGGTTCTCGAAAGCGCTGGCCCGCACCACATTGCCGAAGAAGTCGTCGCGGCGGACCGCGATCGCGCCGTAGTCGCGCCAGTGGGCCGGGTAGCCGATCTTGTTGCGCATGGCGTCGAGCTTGGCGCGGGCCTGCTCCTTGGTCGCATCGCTCATCCAGTCGAGGCCGGCGATGCGATCCGCCATCGCCTGCTGGATGTAGTGCGCCATCGTCTCCACCTCCGCCTTGGTCGCCGGGCTGAAGGTGTGCTCGACGAACAGCCGCCCCAGAGACTCGCCCAGGTCGCGGTCGACGAAGCCCACGCAGCGCCGCCAGCGCGGCGCCATCTCGGTGGCACCGCGGAGGAAGCGACGGGAGAAGTCGAAATTGGCGCTCACGAAGGGCGACGAGAGATATGGAGCCGCGGCGTCGACCAGGTGCCAGCGCAGGTAGGTCTTCCAGTCGTCGAGACTCTTGGTGGCGAGCAGGGTCTCGAGGGCCCGGTAGAAGCAGGGCTGACGGACGTTGATCGCGTCAACGCCGCCGCCCTCCCCGCCGCCGATGCCGACACCCGCGAAGTAGGCCGACCAGTCGAACGACGGGGTCAGCTCCTGGAGCTCGGCCGCACCCATCCGGTGGTAGACCTTCTCCGGGTCGCGGCGCTCCACCGGGGTGAGCGAAGCGGCGGCGAGGGTGGTCTCCATCGCCATCACCGTGTGGGCGTCGGCCATCGCCTGGCCGGAGGGCTCGCCGAGCAGGCCGAGCATCGCGGCGACGTGCTCGACGTAGCGCTGTCGGACCTCGCGCGAGCGCTCGTCGGTGTCCAGGTAGTCGTTGCGGTCCGGCAGCCCGAGGCCGCCGGCGCGGGCCTCGGCGATGACCTGGCTGGCGTCGCCGTAGTCCTGGTTCGAGGTGAACCCGAACATCATGCCCCGGTCGGCGACGCCCAGGTGCAGGTGCGCCACCAGGGTCGGCAGATCGGCCTTCGAACCCATCGTCGCGATCGCCGCCAGGTCGTCGGCGATCGGCTTCGCCCCCGCGGCGTCCACCGCCTCCTCGTCCATGCACGCCGCGAAGTAGTCGCCGAGCTGGGCCTCCGCCGCCGGACGGCCCGGGCGATCGGGCCCCGACCCAGACGACTCCTCGGCCGTCTTCTCGAGCAGCCCCCAGAGGTAGGCCTGGTTCTCCTGGTAGAGCTTGCCGTACTGGCTCCAGCTCGATTGATCGGCCGGGATCGGGTTGTGGGCGAGCCAGCCGCCGCAGGCGTACTGGAAGAAATCGACGCAGGGATCGGCCGAGCGCTCCATCGAGCCCACGTCGAGGCTGGGGGTCTGCGGCAGCGCGTCGAGCGGGCGCTCCTGCCCGGCGCCCTGGGCGGAGGCAGGGGAGGCGGTGACGAGGGCGCCCAGCAGAGCGGCGGTGGCGAGGGTTCGGCTGGTCTTCATCGGAGGCTCCTTGAACGTTCGAATCGTCAGAGAGTAGGAGATCCGCCGTCCGCCGGCAACTGGCACGACCGCCCCTCCCGAGACTCTGCGGGTCGACGGTTCGGAAATCCGGTTGACATACATAGAAGTACAATGTATTGTGCTGTCATGCATAAGGCTTCCAGGGTTGTGGAGTTTCCGGGATAACGCGATGAACATCGGCAAGGATCTGGTCGCCGCTTCGGCCACACCCCTCGTGCTGGCGATCCTCGCCGAGGGGGACAGCTACGGCTACGCCATCTTGAAGCGGGTGGGCGAGCTCTCGGACGGCGAGCTGGAGTGGACCGACGGCATGCTCTATCCCGTGCTCCACCGCCTCGAGCGCCTGGGCTCCGTCGAGGCGCGCTGGGGCAAGTCGGAGACCGGCCGCCGCCGCCGCTACTACCGGCTCACGCGGAAGGGGCGTGCGCAGCTCGAGGAGCAGCGCCGACAGTGGCAGGTGGTCGACGCCACGCTGCGAGGCATCTGGAAGGGCACCGTTGAACGCTCCACGCTACGACTGCGCCCCGGGGTCGGGCTCCGGGCCGCCTGGAGGACGACGTGAGCACCGATGATCGACCGCTCGAACCGCAGATCGCTCTCTGGCGCGACTACCTGCGCCGTCACCCGGCCGTCCGGTCGTCGGACGTCGAGGAGCTCGAGGATCACCTCCGGGCCCAGATCGATGGGCTCACCGAGGCCGGCCTGGCCGAGGACGAGGCGTTCCTGGTGGCCGTCAAGCGCCTGGGCAACCTGGACGCGGTCTCCCGCGAGTTCGCCCGCGAGCACTCCGAGCGCCTGTGGAAGCAGCTCGTGATGGCTCCGGGCGGCGAAGACGGAGAGGACGAGGCCGCTTCCTCTCGGGCACGGACCGAGGTGGTCGTGGCCGTGGTGCTGGCGACCCTGGCCGCGGTCGCGCTCAAGGTGCCGGAGCTCTTCGGCCTCCACCTGTTCACCGGCGGCCCGGGAGCGGAGGCGTTCTACGCCCGCAACTTCGCCCTCTTCGTCTTCCCGTTCGTGGCCGGTTACCTTGTCTGGAAGCGCAAGGTCTGGGAGCGGGACACGGGGTGGCACGGCCCCGTTCCCGGCTGGGTGCCCGTCGCGCTTCTGCTCCTCGGCGGGCTGCTCTTCGCCAACGTCTACCCGGTGCGGGACCCGCGCCACACCCTGGGCTTGACGGCGACCCACCTGCCGATCGCCCTCTGGCTCGCGGTCGGCCTTGCCTACGTCGGCAGCCGCTGGCGCGACCGGGCGCGGCGGATGGACTTCGTCCGCTTCTCCGGCGAGCTCTTCATCTACTACTCCCTGATCGCCCTGGGCGGCGGCGTGCTCACCGCCTTCACCGTCGCCATGTTCCAGGCGATCGGCCTGAACGTCGAATGGCTCGTCTCCCGCTGGGTCCTTCCGTGCGGCGCGATGGGCGCGGTGGTCATCGGCGCCTGGCTGGTCGAGGCCAAGCAGAGCGTGATCGAGAACATGGCGCCGGTGCTGACGCGCCTCTTCACGCCGCTCTTCACGGTGGTGCTGCTGGCGTTCCTGGGGACCATGGCCTGGACGCGGACCGGGATTTCGGTCGACCGCGACGTGCTGATCGGCTTCGACCTGCTCCTGGCCGTGGTGGTGGGGCTGGTGCTCTACGCCGTGTCGGCGCGGGACCCGGAGGCCCCGCCGGGCGCCTTCGACGCCCTCCAGCTCCTCCTGGTGCTCGCGGCGCTGGTCGTCGATGCCTTCGCGCTGGCCGCCATCGTGGGGCGCATCTCCGACTTCGGCTTCAGCGCCAACAAGGTGGCCGCCCTCGGCGAGAACGTCGTTCTGCTGGTCAACCTCGTCGGCTCGGCCTGGCTCTATGCACGGTTCCTCCGCGGCCGGGGGTCGTTCGGCGCCCTCGAACGCTGGCAGACGGCTTACCTGCCGGTCTACTTCGTCTGGGCCTGGTGGGTGGTGATCGCTTTCCCGCCGATGTTCGGCTTCCGGTGAGATCATGGTCCGCGGGACGACAACTCAGAGGAGGAGCACCGTGCGGAAGCGCAAACTCGGCAACAGCGAGCTCGAAGTCTCTGCCCTCGGTCTGGGCTGCATGGGTCTGAGCTTCGGCTACGGCCCCGCCGTCGACGCGGGCGAGGCGATCCCGTTCCTTCGGCATGCCGTCGACCTCGGCGTGACCCTCTTCGACACGGCGGAGGCCTACGGCCCCGGCACCAACGAGGAGCTCGTCGGCGAGGCCCTGGCCCCCGTCCGCGACCGGGTCGTCCTGGCGACGAAGTTCGGGTTCAGGAACGGAGTTCCCACGGAGGGTCTGAACAGCCGGCCCGAGACCATCCGGGCCGTCGCCGAGGCGTCGCTCACGCGGCTCCGGACCGACAGGATCGACCTCTTCTACCAGCACCGCGTCGATCCCGAGGTCCCGATCGAGGACGTGGCCGGGACGGTGGGACGGCTCGTCGACGAGGGGAAGGTCCTCCACTTCGGGCTTTCGGAAGCGGGTCCCGAGGCGATTCGTCGCGCCCACGCCGTGCAGCCGGTCACCGCCCTCCAGAGCGAGTACTCGGTGTGGTGGCGCGAGCCCGAGACGAAGACGTTTCCGACACTCGAGGAGCTCGGCATCGGCTTCGTCCCGTTCAGCCCGCTCGGCCGCGGGTTCCTGAGCGGGACGATCGACAGCACGACCGAGTTCGCCCCTGGCGACTTTCGGAGCAACGTCCCCCGGTTCTCGGCGGAGAACCGTCGAGCGAACCAGGCCGTGATCGATCTGCTGAAGCGGATCGCCTCCCAGAAGGGGGCGACGCCGGCACAGATCGCGCTCGCGTGGCTGCTCGCCCAGAAGCCGTGGATCGTCCCGATCCCGGGCACGACCAAGCGGCACCGGCTGGAGGAGAACGTCGCCGCCGCCGAGATCGAGCTGACGGCCGAGGACCTGCGGCAGATCGAGGACGCGGCCTCGAAGATCGAGATCCAGGGCGCACGCTACTCCGAGAGCTGGCAGAGGCTGGTGAACCAGTAGGGGGCACCTGCTGGCAGTCCCAGTCGAGTCGATTCGGGACGCTCTCTTCGGCGCCATGCCCCACCCTGATCCACCGGCATCCACTGTGATCCGGGGGGGCATGGGCTGATCGGGCCGGCGACCGCAAGCCTTGGCGCGCTGGTGGCATCTTCGGTGGGGCACCCCGCCGCGATTCCTCGTGGCGCGGAAGATGGGTCAGAGCGACTCGACGAGCGTCACCAGGCTCTCCCGAAAACCGCTCTCGGCCGCGTTGTAGCCCTCCCGGGTCAGACGGATCCGGCCCGTCCGGTCGATCACCACGAGTCCCGGCAGGCCGGCGAAACCGAAGGCTTTGTGGGCGGTTCCGCCCGGATCGTAGGCGAGCTCCAGCTCGATCCGGCGATTCTCGGCGAAGGCTCGGATCGATTCCGGGGTGTCACCACCGGAGTCGTTGGCCACGACGAGAATCGCGACGTCGCTGCGCGTCTCGAAGTGACGACGGACCTCCTCGAGCTCGGGAAGCTCGGCGAAGCAGGGTGGGCACCAAGTGGCGAAGAAGTCCAGTACCACGACCTTGTCCCGTAGGGCCTCGACGTCGTAGGGACTTCCGTCGAGGCGATCGACGGTGAACCGCGGCGCCGGGTCGTCACGGACCTGGGTGAGCGCACGGGAGATCGCGTTCGGCACGAACGAGATCCCGTACCAGGCGGCGGCGCCGGTGACGACGACGAGCGCCACGAGTGCCACGATTGTCAGGGTCGGGGAGCTCCCGGCTCGGAAGCCGATCCAACCGAGCAGGGCGAAGCCGAGCCAGAAGAGCATGTGGGGCCAGAGGCCGGGCAACTGCGGCATCACCTTCGAGCCGAAGAGGGCGAGCAGCGGCAGCGAGAGGAGGAGGAACGCGACGCCCCCTCCGCCTCGCCGACTTCCCACCCAGGTCGAGGCGCCGAACAGCGTTATCGAGCCGATCGCCAACACCCAGCGCATGTCGTTCGACACGAAGAGGATGAGGGCCACGAAGGCGGCGGTGATGAGGAGGCCGAGCCCTAGCCTGCACCATTCATGAGTCACCTACTGCGAGCCGCAATTGGATGCAATCTCAGGGCGTACTCGCTCTTTGCTCCTCAACGTACTGTCCAGTACGCCTGCGTCGCGCATCGCTGTGTGCGCCCTGACCTCACATTGCGGCTCGCAGTAGGTGGCTCATGAATAGTGCAGGCTAGGAGTCTGCGCGGCAGAACCACGTGACCGCGCGTACGGGTCTTGCGCGTGCGGATCCGAGGCACGAGGAGGAGATTGATGCCGAGCTATCATCGACGACGAGTAACGAAGGAGACGCCCGCAACCCCCGTGCGCCCTTCGGGTTGCGACGGCGCAGGCCCGTCTGCTTCGTTGTCGCTCCTCAACGATGCCACCGCATCGCCTGCGTCGCGAACGCCTTGCATCCGAGCCTGCGGCGCTCGCAACGCGGCCGCGCGGTTCTGCCGCGCAGACTCCTAGGGCAAGAGCTCCGTTCACAGCCCCCGCCTTGCGCGCAGAGGAATTGCTTGAGTGGGTCATGGGTGCCCCTACGGGCCGCCCGCACGCTGAGTTTCGTCGCCCCCTCGCCTGGACCGACTCGCCAGAACCCGGGACAGCGGCCGGAACCGGCCCCTCGAGTCGAAGCGGCCGGTCTCCGTGCCGGCCGGAGTGCGAGCGTAGCGAGCGGCCATCTTCAACTGCCGCTTCACGGTGGATGTGCCCGGGCCTGACGACCCTGACGACCCACCACGGTTTGTCTGGCACGTCATCTCAGCACGTCATCTCATGGAGGTCCTGGACAGCCGGCCCGAGACCATCCGGGCCGCCGCCGAGATCGAGCCGACGGCGGAGGACCTGCTGGAGATCGAGGACGCCGCGTCGAAGATCGAGATCCGCGGCGCGCGCTACTCCGAGAGCTGGCAGCGGTTGGTGAGCCAGTAGTAGTCTCTGGTCAATCCATTAGAAACTCACTAGAAGCTCACACGAGGATCCATTTCGGAGGAGGGTGGCATGCGCGGAGCTCTGTGCGGAGTACGGTCGTGGTGTAGCGATGTCCAGACGATGATCCTGGCCACGGCGGTGGCCTTCCTGGTGCTCGCCGGATCGGCGGCGGGGGCGCAGACCGCATGTAGCGGCTCGCAGCACACGATCACGTTCCAGAACGAGTGCGGCTATCCGATCTGGATCGCCAACGCCGCCAACGTGGTCGGTGGTTCGGTCATCGGCGGCAAGGCGTGCTCCCAGACCAGCGACTGCTGCGTCACCCTCCCCGACGGCACTCAGGACTGCACCGGCGTCAATTGCGCCAACGGCTATTGCTCCCAGATCAACTGCTTGAAGGACAGCGATTGCCCGTCCCCCAGCGGCACGAACCTCGTCTCCTGCAACGTGCCGGTCGGCGTGCAGTGCTCCGCGGACGCCGACTGCGCCGCCATCACCTGCAGCGCCGACAGCGACTGTCCGCCCAACGCCACCTGCAGCTCCGGCACCTGCCAGAACGTCTGCCAGGGCAACGTCTGCGCCTGTGCGTCGGCCGGACCCGCGTGTCCGGGGGCCGGAACGATCTGTGACGTCACTGCCGAGACCGACTTCGGCTTCTGCGCGGGTGGCGCCTGCCAGTACAACGGCCTCGTTCCCGAGAACGGGCAGGGGACCACCGCTGCGCAGTGGGAGCTGGCGGCGACCTGCTCCTCGGACGCCCAGTGCGCGTCGCAGCAGACGTGCAACGAGGGTGGCCAGTGCACCTGTGGGTCGAACGCCGACTGCGCCGGACTGGGCGGTACCTGCAGCGGCGGCGTCTGCGTGGGGCAGGCGGCCGTCGTGTGCATGCAGCAGGGCTGGGGTGGGCGGTTCTGGGGACGGACCGGCTGCGCCGAGGCCGGCGATGCCCTCCAGTGCCAGACGGGCCAGTGCGGTGCCGGCTCGTCGGCCGTTCTCGAGTGCACCGATGTCGCGGCCGGCATCACGCAGACGGCCACCGGCGTCACCCTGTTCGAGGGGACCTGGGACAGCAACGGCGTCGACTTCTGGGATGTCAGCCTGGTCAACGGGTACAACATTCCGCTGCAGGTGGCCGCCTCCGTCGGCGGCAAGGCCGCGACGTGCACCTTCGCGGGGACGAGCTTCACCGGAAAGCCCGTCGGCTGCTCGAGCGACCTCAACGATGCCTGCCCGACGCCGCTCGAGATCGCCGGCAAGTGCAACTGCGTCGCCGACGCAGACTGTCCCCAAGGGCAGACGTGCGGCGCCGATAACCTCTGCGCGGGCACCGGCGGCTGCACCGTCGTCTGCATCGACCCGGGTGACTACTGCACGAGCTTCGGCCTTTACGGCAACAGCCCGGTCATCACGCCGCCGGCCGCGTTGAAGTGCAACGACCCGGTGTCGACGCTCAACACCACCACCTACAACGACTACTACTCCTGCACCGGCCCGCTCTCCGCGCTGAGCTGCAACAACGCCGCCATCACCTGCTTCGCCGACAACGACTGCCCGCTCTACCCCAACCAGGTCTGCCAGGGGAGCGTGTGCATGCCGGTGAGCGCGGAGAACCCCCTGGCGCAGTGCGTCGGCGGTGCCTGCAACCCCAAGGTCAACCATGTCGACGACTACTCGTGCCAGACCGTGCAGGGTTCGTCGCTGTGCCTGCCGAACGCGCCGACCTCTACGCCCCAGAGCGGGTGTTGCGGGGCCTACAACCCCGACTGGATGACGGCCGCCCAGGCCGCCAACGGCACCCCGGGTGGCGCCACGTTCGCCGAGGCGTTCCGGACCGCCTGCCCGCTCTCCTACGCCTTCCAGTTCGACGACGTCGCGAGCAGCTTCCAGTGCTCGAACAGCTCGGGGGAGGTGGACTACCTGGTGACGTTCTGCCCGGTCGCCGGCCAGCCCGAGGCGAAGCCGAAGGCGGAGGGCCCCGTGGGCTGATCCGGGCGGCGACAGCAAGTCTTGGCGCGTCGATGGGCTTCACGCCACAACGACCCGCTCGTGCCGATCGCGCATTGCCGCCCGAGGAGCGGCGCCGTCACCCTTTGGCGGCGGCGCGCTTGCCGTCGCGGGTGCCCGTCTTGCGCGACTGGGCCCGCTCGCGGGCGATCTGGGACCGGTAGAGCTGGACCAGGAAGTCGTAGAGCACCAGCTCGTGCTCGGGGCCGGCGGAGCGGCTCAGCCGGTTGACGAACATGTGGACGTAGCTGGGCACGAGCCTCACCACCGGGGCGGGGAGCTGGCCCCGGCGCTCGCGGTCCTTGAGCTCCTGGACGATCGGGGCGATCGCCCGGGAGCGTCGGGCCAGGATGGCGAGCCCGGGCCGGTACTCGTCGTCCGCCGTGTCCGGTGCGGAGGCCAGCAGGCGCTGGAGGGCGACCCGCTCCTGGCGTAGCCGGTCGGCCACCGGAGTGCGCAGGAGCTCTTCGTATCGGTAGCGCCGGGCGAAGCCGTCGCGCGCCCGTTCGGCCAGGGTCTGCCGGGCTCCGAGGTCGAGCCCGAAGTCGGCCAGCAGGCGATCCATGCCCAGGAGGCCCAGGCGCCATCGAAGGTCCGCGCCGGCGTCCCCGGAGCACCACTCGAGGAGGGCGACCACGGCTTCCGAGTCGTGGAAGAAGAGCTCCTCGGAGAGCTCCATCCCGGCCTCGCCGCCGTAGCGCTCCATCTCCCGCTCGTAGGTGTCGAGCTGGGCTTTCCACGCGGTGCCGGAGTCGAGCAACCGGCCGAACACGCCCTCGAGCCGGGGCTGGAGCTCTTCGCGGAGGCGCCCGGGGTCGCCCCGGAAGCGGACCCTGAGGTGCCAGAGTGGGTCGCCGTAGCGGATGAAGAACCAGCTCTGGGTGGTGCCGGTCTCGATCGCCCAGCGCCCGAGCGGCGCGACCTCGTCCCGGAGCACCCGGTCGGCGCTCGCCGTGCCGGAGTAGATCTTCGCGTACAGCCAGCCGGCGCCCGGCGGCAAGATCCGGGGCAGAGGCGTGCGCAGGGCGGAGCCGGAAGGCCCCGCGGCCGGAGCGGGTGCCACGTTCTTCGTGGCGGCGGCGTCCTCGGCCGGTTCCTCCGCACGCCGGACGAAGGGCACCACCAGCTCGTGGAAGAAACGGCCCTCGGGCCCCTCGGCGCAGAGCTCGTCCGGCCCGGGAAAGACCTCGGTGAGCACGGCTTCCTCGCGGCCCTTGATCACCTCGACGACGGCGTCGAGGCTCAGGGGGTTCCGGAAGTCGAGGAGCAGCTCGTTGTCGCCGTCGGCGAGGGCCGCAAGGCGCGGCATGCGGCGCTCGTGCCGCCAGCGTTGCGCGAGACGCCAGCGCTTCGCCCCGGAGGCTTTGGCCAGCGGCTCGATCTCGCTCGCCGTGACCCGCCAGCGGGCCCGCGAGAAGACGAGCCGTCCGCTCACCACGCGTGGCAGGAACGGCGCGGCCTCGAGAGGCCCCCAGTTCCAGGAGACGGCCCCGGTCTTGCCCTGGGTCTGGAGCGCGGCGAGGAAGCGGTAGAGGCCGAGGCTCGAGCGGCTGGTGTTGTGGGCGTTGGTCAGCCGTGGAATCACCTCGCGCCCGAGGCTCTTCGACCGCAGCCGGATGCGGTCGCCGATCACCGTGACCAGGAGATCTTGGGCGGGGAGCTGCTGCTCTCCCGGAGCGCCGGAGTGGCCGAGGAACGGGATCTCGAAACGCCGCAGGAGGGGGCGGGCGAGGATGTTGCCCATCCTGCCCTCGGGCAGGTGCACGATCTCGGCGAACACGGCCTCGGGGGCGAGGGCCTCCTCCGCCGCCAGGTGCTCCTCGACGCCCGTGCGGATCGCCTCGTCGGTGTGGCAGAAGCGTCCCAGTAGGCGGGCTCCCGAGGGTCCCGCCGCGTGCTCCACCAGCAGCCGGAAGTCGCCCGCGGCGAGCGCCTCGGGCGAGGAGGCGGCCAGGCTGACCATGGTGTGGAAGGCGTCGGGGAGCGGTGGCCGCTCCATGCCCTTGAGAGCTTTCACGTCGGCCTCGCCGAGCGCCAGGTCGGTTTCGCCGGCGAGCAGGGTCTCGGAGAGTCGCCGCAGGAACAGGGCCTCGCGCTCGGCCCACGAGATGTTGCGCTGTTCGGCCCGCGGCAGCATCGCCAGGCCCGAAAGCAGCGGCGAGGCCTCGGCGCCCGCCTGGTTCGAGCGCTCGAAGCCGATGCCGCTCTCCTCGTCCAGGACCTCGAGAAGGGGTACCTCGCACCCCTCGCCGTAGCGCTCCCGGAAGGCGGACGAGAAGTCGTCGATCCGCGGGTTCTGCCAGACCGGCCCGAGCCGGTAGAGGAGGTCGACGCCGCGGAGGATCTCGTCGACCACCTCCGGGGCGAGCGTCACCTCTGCAGCCGGCTTGACGAGGTCGACCTGGAACAGCCGGGACATCTCGACCGGCACCTCCAGGGGCTCGAGGTCGGTGGCGATCTCCTGGTACCCCTCGGCGGGGGAGCCGACGGTGGGGGCGCCGACGGTGGGGGCGCTGACACCCCGGGCGTCGATTCCGGCGAGGGCGCGCCTCGAGCGCTCCAGCCGCTCCTCGGCCTCACCTCCCACCCCGAGCTCGGCGAGCTGCCGCAGCAGCCCGGGCGTGCTCTCCTCGCCCGTAACCTCCAGGGCCAGGTCGGGGACCAGGATCTGGTTGTCGACCACCTCGTGAAGGAACTCCCTGGCCTCCTCGACGGTGATTTCGCCGTCGGGGTCGGCGGCGACGAGGGCTTCGGCGAGCTCGCCGAGGCGCGCGCCCCCTTCTGCCGGGTTCGCTGCTCGCTCGAGAATGAGCTCGAGGGCTTCGAAGGCTTCGACCGCGACCAGGTGATAGGTCCTCAAGCGCCCCACCAGCCGGGCCTCGGCGTAGCGCAGGCGTCCGCCGGAGGCGTAGAGGCTCGAGTTCGGGCGCAACCGGACGGCCTCGCGGGTCGCCGCGTCGCGGCCCAGGTGCTCGCACAGGGCGAAGAGGTAGTCCATGTCCAGCCGGCTGTGGCGCCGGTAGGCGCTCCGCGG
>Ga0210123_1000211_pt1 | contig 38672 bp, 44 predicted proteins | sample Muzzi_PWB_D2_FD_185535 | JGI IMG/M metagenome (GOLD analysis project Ga0210123, IMG submission 185535) | Wetland microbial communities from San Francisco Bay, California, USA, that impact long-term carbon sequestration - Muzzi_PWB_D2 (SPAdes) | ecosystem: Environmental > Aquatic > Marine >... | reverse complement strand
CGGGGGCCCTTCTCTTTGGGTACTTTCTCTTGGGCAAGCAAGAGAAAGTACCTCGCAGTGCGGGCGCGAGAGCCCGCATTCAATACAATCGCGCCTGCAAGGCGCCCCAACACCAACAGTAAAATAAAAACCAGTCGCGGCTACGATCCGCTCCTGCAGGGCAAATCCAGCGTTCGCACTGTAAAATCAATAAACATGAAAAAACTCAAAACCCTCCCCGATTACCTCCGTCCCGGTCTCGATATCGTGTCCATCGGTCTGAACCCGTCGCTGCCATCAGTGCGCGACGGTTTTTATTTTGCGAATCCGCGCAATCGTTTCTGGCGCGCGTTGAATGCGAGCGGGTTGGTGACAGAAATGCTGGCACCGGGTATTGCAGCCACCGGGATATTGTTTCACCGCTACGGAATCGGCTTCACCGACGTGGTGAAGCGGCCGACGGCCGGTGGTAATGAACTGCGTGCGGCTGACTACCGGGAGTGGGCGCCGCTGTTGAAACAAAAAATCGGGCACTTCGCACCGGCTGTTGCCTGGTTTCATGGCAAGCAGGCTTATGTGAATTACCTGCGCTACGCAGAGGACCTGCGGGAAAAGCCGGACTGGGGCGGGCAATTGTTTTGTATAGGCAAGACCCGGGTATTCGTCACGCCAAACCCGAGCCCGGCCAATGCAGCGTATTCGCTGGATGACCTGGGCGACTGGTACCGGCAACTCAAGACCTTCGGCAATGAAGGCCGGGAGCCTGCCTGAATCATGCATCCGTCAGAGCAGAATCAAATTCATGATCTATACTTTAGTATGCAAACTATCTTCCGGAGGGGTGGATCATGTCTATTGCGATGAAGCTGTCAGATTTTCTGGCGGAGCGTGATGTGGAATACGACGTCCTGTTGCATGCGCACACGACCAGCAGCGGTGAAACTGCCGTGTCCTCGCATGTTCCCGGGGCACGTCTCGCGAAATCAGTGGTACTGGAGGACGACCAGGGTTATCTCATGGTGGTCTTGCCGGCAAGCCGGCAGGTTGACCTGGGGGAACTGCACAGGGTACTTAACCGCAACCTGGGACTTGCCATGGAAAACGAGCTGGGTCACCTGTTTTCCGATTGTGAAATCGGGGCATTACCGGCGATAGGGCCGGCCTATGGCGTGGAGACGATCGTCGATGATTCGATTGCCGAGCAGCCGGAGGTCTATTTCGAGGCCGGTGACCATGAACAGTTGATTCATGTGAGTGCCGAGGTGTTTCAGACCTTGCTGGGTGAGGGAACCCGGCACGGCCAGTTCAGTCACTAGCTGATTGCCAGGCTGTTAATACCCGTTGCATCCCCTGTATTGCAGGGGATGCAGGCGAACCTTGCTGTTTCAGATAATAATTACTTATAAACCAAGGACTTCTGTTGCCCGGCCAACGTCGCCGGCGGTTGTTTCCGGGTGATGGTGGCGGGCGCGCTCCTCGATATCGGCCACGGTGTATGTGGCACCTCTACCATTAGCAGGATCTCGCCATGGGCGAGCGCATCCCTGAATTCATCCCGGTGTGTATTCGGTATCTGGGTAAACAGCAGGTCGGCCAGCGCATGGATGTGGTCGACGTCGACTCCAGTCCGTTCGTCGACAACAGACAGGGCGTGTGCCTTGTCCGGTATGAGGAAATACTGTCTTCTATTCGCGGCGTTCCCCCTATAACACTATAAAATACAAAAAGTTATAGTTATTGTGGCGGTTTTGTTGCCGGTAACTGGCAAGTCTGGTCGTGTTGGCGCGGACCGTTCCGGGGCATGCAGCGTAAATCCCGACTCAATGCAGTATTGTTGTTGACTCTCATCAGCGCCTGCAAGACAATAGCGGGCTTGCTTTTTGGAGGGGTTCCCGAGCGGTCAAAGGGATCAGACTGTAAATCTGACGGCTCAGCCTTCGGAGGTTCAAATCCTCCCCCCTCCACCATAAAGCTGGTTCTTCCCCGTGGTTGATGGGGAGGAGTTGAACCGATGGAGGTTCACGAAATCGCCGCGCAAGGTGTGGCGGCCCGGAGGGTGCGAGGGGCATAATGCCCCGGGTAAAATTGAGGACCGGAGTCAATCTTCCCTCCTCAACCAACGGAAGGAGTCGCGGTATTCTGGACGAGTGATTTCTGAAGACAGGGTAATTAGCCAGGCGGGTGTAGTTCAATGGTAGAACCTCAGCCTTCCAAGCTGATGATGTGGGTTCGATCCCCATCACCCGCTCCAAATTAAACGGGGTAGGCCCCGGCTTTTGTTGAGAGAGGTATGGCGGTGAAAGTCGGGCGGCCACATCTATTTATGGTTAAGGGTTATTTGCCCATATAGCTCAGTCGGTAGAGCACTTCCTTGGTAAGGAAGAGGTCACCGGTTCGAATCCGGTTATGGGCTCCAGAGTTTTTTGCTAGCTGTTAAATGTAATCGAACAAACAGGAAGGAGAGTCAGTCGCAATGTCCAAGGAAAAATTTGCACGTACCAAGCCGCATGTGAACGTTGGAACGATCGGGCATGTGGATCATGGCAAGACAACGTTAACGGCAGCGATCACGAAGGTGATGGCGGAGTTGCACGGTGGCACGTTCAAGGCATTTGACCAGATTGATAATGCGCCGGAAGAGCGCGCACGCGGTATCACGATTGCGACGTCGCACGTGGAATACGAGTCACCGGGGCGTCACTATGCGCACGTTGATTGTCCCGGGCACGCGGACTACGTGAAGAACATGATCACGGGTGCCGCGCAGATGGATGGTGCGATCCTGGTAGTGAGTGCCGCCGACGGTCCGATGCCGCAGACACGCGAGCACATTCTGCTGTCCCGCCAGGTGGGTGTGCCCTATATATTGGTATACATGAACAAGGCCGACCAGGTCGATGATGAAGAGCTGCTGGAGCTGGTCGAGATGGAGATCCGGGAGCTGCTGGACAAGTACGATTTCCCGGGTGATGACACGCCGATTGTGACGGGTTCAGCGCTGAAGGCGCTGGAAGGCGACACCAGTGATATCGGTGTGCCGTCGATCATCAAGCTGGTTGAGGAGATGGACAAGTACATTCCGGAGCCGGAGCGTGCGGTGGACGGTGATTTCCTGATGCCGGTTGAGGATGTGTTCTCGATTTCCGGTCGTGGCACGGTGGTGACGGGTCGTATTGAGCGCGGCGTCATCAAGGTGGGCGAGGAGATTGCGATTGTTGGAATCAAGGACACGGTGAAGACGGTCTGCACGGGTGTTGAGATGTTCAGGAAGCTTCTGGATGAAGGTCGTGCGGGCGACAACGTGGGTGTATTGCTGCGCGGTACCAAGCGGGAAGACGTCGAGCGAGGCCAGGTACTGGCGAAGCCGGGATCGATCACCCCGCACACGAAGTTTGAGTGTGAGGTGTACATTCTGAGCAAGGATGAAGGTGGGCGTCACACGCCGTTTTTCAGCAATTACCGGCCGCAGTTTTACTTCCGCACGACGGATGTGACCGGTGCCTGTGATTTGCCGGAAGGTGTTGAGATGGTGATGCCTGGAGACAACATCAAGATGACGGTGTCGCTGATTGCGCCGATTGCGATGGAAGACGGTCTGCGCTTTGCGATTCGTGAAGGCGGTCGCACGGTTGGCGCCGGTGTCGTTTCCAAGATTATCGAGTAATGACCGGCAGTAAATCTAGATGAGAAGTTTATAGGCCAGTAGCTCAATTGGCAGAGCGACGGTCTCCAAAACCGTAGGTTGGGGGTTCGATTCCCTCCTGGCCTGCCAATAGTTACGGTGAAGATTTGAAGTCTTGCCGCGGAAAATTATGAGCGAGAAAGTTGATACAAATGATAGTCGGCTGAACAACCTGAAGCTGGGCGTGGCCGTACTGTTGCTGGTCGGCGCCATTTACGCCTTTTACTATTTTGATGAGCAGTTGCTGGTGTTGCGTGTGCTGGGGTTGCTTGCAGTAGCCGGTATCGCGGTATTTATCGCGGCGCAGTCATCCGCAGGTAAAGGTATTCTGGGCTTTATAGCCGGCGCCCAGAGTGAAGTACGGCGAGTGGTCTGGCCGTCACGTGCAGAAACGACGCAGACGACACTGGCTGTGCTCGTGATCGTGCTGATAATGGGGATTCTCCTTTGGCTGATGGACATGGTTTTACTGGCAGCCATTCAATTGTTGACCGGGCAGGGTAGCTGACGATGTCATTGCAATGGTATGTGGTGCACGCCTATTCGGGCTTTGAGAACCAGGTCAAGCGCGCCCTTGAGGAGCGTATTGCACGTGCTGAAATGACGGATGCGTTCGGTGAAATACTGGTGCCGGTGGAAGAGGTTGTTGAAATGCGCGAAGGCACCAAGCGCAAAAGCGAGCGCAAGTTTTTCCCGGGTTATGTGCTGGTGCAGATGGATATGAATGAAGATACCTGGCACCTGGTCAAGGATGCACCCAAGGTGCTGGGATTTATTGGCGGGACCAGTGACAGGCCGGCGCCGATTTCGGAAAAAGAAGCGAATGCGATTCTGCAGCGCGTGCAGGAAGGCGTCGACAAGCCCAGACCGAAAGTGTTGTTTGAGGCGGGCGAGGTGGTACGTGTTACCGACGGCCCGTTCAACGACTTCAACGGCGTGGTTGAAGAAGTCAATTATGAAAAGAGCAGGTTGCGGGTATCGGTGCTGATCTTCGGTCGATCAACACCGGTTGAGCTTGAGTTCGGCCAGGTAGAGAAGGCCTAGGAAAAAACCGGGGACAGGTTTATAAACCTGCCCCCATGTGAATACATGTAACAGGGGAGCCGCAAGGCGCTTGAACCCAAAGGAGTTTTGAAGATGGCAAAGAAAATCGTGGCTTACATCAAGCTGCAGGTTAAAGCAGGTGAAGCCAACCCAAGTCCGCCTGTAGGCCCTGCACTGGGTCAGCATGGCGTAAACATCATGGAGTTCTGCAAGGCGTTCAACGCACAGACGCAGAAGCTTGAAAAAGGACTCCCGACCCCGGTCGTGATTACGGTCTACAACGATCGCAGTTTTACCTTCATTACCAAGACGCCGCCGGCTTCGGTCCTGCTGAAAAAGGCGCTGGGTCTCGCGAAGGGTTCCAGCACGCCGAATACGGTCAAGGTTGGCAAGGTGACACGCGCCCAGCTTGAAGAGATCGCGACGACGAAGATGCCTGACCTGAATGCGGCTGATATGGATGCAGCGGTTAAAATCATTGCTGGAAGTGCCCGCAGTATAGGCATTGATGTAGAGGGATAGGGACATGGCCAAGTTAACGAAAAAAGCGAAGCTCGTTAAGGAAAAAGTAACCGCGGGCAGGCAGTATCCGATCGATGAGGCTCTGGCCCTGTTGCTTGAACTCTCCACGGTCAAGTTCAAGGAGTCCGTGGATGTCAGTGTCAACCTCGGTATTGATGCGCGTAAGTCAGACCAGGCGGTGCGTGGTGCTACCGTATTGCCAAACGGTACCGGGAAAACGGTACGTGTTGCGGTCTTTACCCAGGGCGCAAATGCAGAAGCTGCCATGGAGGCGGGTGCGGATGTCGTCGGAATGGAAGACCTGGCAGAAGAGGTCAAGAAGGGCAACATGGATTTTGATGTTGTGATTGCTTCGCCGGATGCCATGCGTGTTGTCGGTGCGCTTGGACAGATTCTCGGCCCGCGTGGCCTGATGCCAAACCCGAAGGTAGGCACCGTGGCGCAGGATGTTGCGACTGCCGTAAAGAATGCAAAGGCCGGCCAGATTCGTTATCGCACGGACAAGGCGGGAATCATCCACTGCCCGATTGGCAGGGCGGATTTTGAAATCAGTGCCCTGAAAGAAAACCTGGCTATGCTGCTGGCTGATTTGAACAAGGCCAAGCCGACATCGGCCAAGGGCGTTTACCTGAAGAAGATTGCTGTATCCACCACAATGGGGCCGGGCCTCCAGGTGGACAAGGCTTCTCTGAATTTATAGATTTATTCGTTTTTTATCCCTCTCCTGTAAAGGACGGGGGCTACGGGAAGGTGAGTGACTTCCCGAATGGTTTGACGTAATCCGGCAGATGCCGGTTGCCGTCAGAGACCGCAGGTACCTGGCAGGTTTTCGTGCCGGGTTTAATTGTCCCGCAACAGGCGTGGCTACCTGCGCAGAGGGTGGCGTCTTGACAGTATTCCTGTCTACAAGTCACCAAAGGGGGGCTGTCCCCGGGCAGTCTCCTGAAATGCGTCGGTATTGTTTGCTGACGTATTGTCAATTGGCAGGAAGGAGCGTGCGGCATGGTGCTGTACGTGATGTCCTGAAGAGGTAAATACAATGGCATTAACTCTTGAAGAGAAAAAGGCTGTTGTTGCTGAGGTATCTGAAGTTGCAAAAAGGGCCTTGTCGGCCGTGGCCGCGGAATACATCGGGGTTACGGTTGAAGAGATGACAGTCCTGCGTGTGAAGGCACGCGAGGACAACGTCTATCTGCGTGTTGTGAAAAACACGCTGGCGCGTCGTGCCCTGGAGAACACTGACTTCGAATGCATGAGCGAGCGTTTGACCGGGCCGCTGATCCTGGCATTTTCACAGGAAGATCCCGGTGCTGCCGCGCGCGTAACCAAGGACTTTGCCAAAGGCAATGACAGGTTCGAGGTAACCATGCTTTCCGTTGGTGGTCAGTTGCTGGAGCCGTCAGACATTGACAAGCTCGCCAAGCTCCCGACCCGCGACCAGGCAATCAGTCTGCTAATGGCGGTTATGCTGGCGCCGACCGAGAAGTTTGTGCGCACGCTTAATGAAGTGCCGGGCAAGCTGGTACGTACGGTAGCCGCGATTCGCGATCAGAAGCAGCAAGCAGCATAAAGCTATTCAAATTTAACTTTACATATTTTTTACAGGAGTATTCGTTATGGCCGTTTCACAAGAAGAGATTCTGGAAACAGTTTCAAACATGTCAGTGATGGAAGTTGTTGATCTGATCGCCGCCATGGAGCAGAAGTTTGGTGTCTCCGCTGCCGCTGCTGTTGCCGCAGCGCCTGCTGCCGGTGGTGAAGCCGCGGTGGTTGAAGAGCAGACCGAGTTCGATGTTGTCATGAGCAGTTTTGGCGAAAACAAGGTGTCCGTCATCAAGGCAGTGCGCGGTATCACTGGTCTGGGTCTCAAGGAAGCAAAGGACATGGTGGAAGGCGTTCCTTCTACCATCAAGGAAGCTGCTTCCAAGGATGAAGCCGCGGACATCAAGAAGCAGCTTGAAGACGCCGGCGCAACCGTCGAGCTCAAGTAAGCGAGTTGTCCGCAGTCTGTTAGTGATTATTGCGTTCGCGCATAAAATACAGGGTTGGCCGGTAGTGCATAAAGCACCCGGCCTTTTCCTGCTTGTTGGAAACACAGGGCACTTTGCGTAGAGACAAGGTGCCTGTCCGTGCCTGTTACGAGATAAGCAGGGACTGACGTGCAACATTCTTCATCTTTACTGGAGAGGAAAACCGATGGCTTATAGCTTCACTGAGAAGAAACGTATTCGCAAGGACTTTGGCGCGCGCCACAGTATTCTGGATGTCCCCTATCTGCTGGCGACCCAGATCGAGTCCTATCGTGACTTCCTCCAGGCAGACAAGAATCCTGACTCGCGCAATGACAAGGGCTTGCACGCGGCTTTTAAATCAGTATTGCCGATTGTCAGTTATTCCGGTACTGCGGAACTTGATTACGTCAGTTATCGCCTGGGTGAGCCGGCCTTCGATGTGAAGGAATGTCAACTGCGCGGCCTGACCTATGCGGCGCCGTTACGTGCGCTGGTGCGCCTGATTATCTATGACAAGGACTCTCCGGCGAATAACAGGAAGATCAAGGATATAAAGGAGCAGGAAGTCTACATGGGCGAACTGCCGCTGATGACGGACAATGGTACCTTTGTTATTAACGGCACCGAGCGGGTCATAGTTTCCCAGTTGCACCGTTCGCCGGGTGTGTTCTTCGATCATGACAAGGGCAAAACCCATTCTTCCGGCAAGCTGCTGTTCTCTGCGCGTGTTATTCCATATCGCGGCTCCTGGCTGGATATGGAGTTTGATCCGAAGGATTCGCTGTTCGTGCGTATCGACAGGCGCCGTAAATTACCGGCCACGATCCTGTTGCGCGCGCTCGGCTATGACAACGAGCAGATGCTCGACATATTCTTTGAAACCAACAAGTTTCACCTCGGCAAAAATGAAATCAAGCTTGACCTGGTGCCGGAACGCCTGCGTGGCGAGACCGCTACCTTTGATATTAAGGCAAAGACCAGGGTTATTGTTGCAGAAGGCCGGCGAGTTACCGCGCGTCATATCAACGAACTCGACAAGGCCGGTGTAAAGTCACTGGTAGTGCCGGAAGACTACCTGTTTGGCAAGATCCTCGCTCACAACGTCATTGACAAGGAGACCGGCGAGCTCATTGCAAATGCCAATGATGAAATAACAGAAGCGCTGCTGAATAGCCTGCGTGAAGCAGACGTCAAGGAAATAAAGACGCTCTATGTAAATGACCTGGACCGTGGCCCGTACATCTCCAGTACCCTGCGCATTGATCCGACGACTACAGAGCTGGAAGCGATGGTCGAGATCTACCGCATGATGCGGCCGGGCGAGCCGCCGACCAAGGATGCCGCGCAGAATCTGTTCAAGAACCTGTTCTTCACCAGTGAGCGCTACGACCTGTCTGCCGTTGGCCGCATGAAGTTCAACCGCCGTATCGGGGTGGAAGAGCTGACCGGCGAAGGTACACTGTCGAAAGAAGACATCCTGGCGGTAATGAAGATCCTGATCGATATCCGTAATGGCAACGGTTTTGTTGATGATATCGATCACCTGGGTAACCGGCGGATTCGCTGTGTCGGCGAGATGGCGGAGAACGTGTTCCGTATCGGCCTGGTGCGCGTGGAACGTGCGGTGAAAGAACGTCTCAGTATCGCGGAATCGGAAAGCCTGATGCCGCAGGAACTGATCAATGCCAAGCCGGTTGCTGCAGCCATCAAGGAGTTCTTTGGCTCCAGTCAACTGTCACAGTTCATGGACCAGAACAACCCGCTCTCCGAGGTAACACACAAGCGTCGTGTTTCTGCACTGGGCCCGGGCGGCCTGACCCGTGAGCGTGCCGGATTTGAAGTGCGTGATGTGCACCCCACGCATTACGGCCGGGTATGTCCGATTGAAACACCGGAAGGACCGAACATCGGCCTGATTAATTCGCTCGCCGTCTATTCCCGTACCAATGAATACGGCTTCCTTGAAACTCCGTACCGCAAGGTCGTTAACAGTCGTGCGACAGACGAGGTTGAATACCTGTCGGCCATTGAAGAGGGCCAGTTCACGATTGCCCAGGCCAATGCAAACATGGACGCCAGGGGCAAACTGACGGATGACCTGGTGACCTGTCGTTTCAGAAATGAATTCATGACATCGTCGCCGGACAAGGTGGATTACATTGACGTGTCGCCAAAACAGATTGTTTCGGTGGCCGCTGCACTGATCCCGTTCCTGGAACACGATGATGCCAACCGCGCATTGATGGGTTCCAACATGCAACGCCAGGCTGTGCCTACGCTGATTACCGAAAAGCCGCTGGTGGGTACCGGTATAGAACGTACGGTTGCCATCGATTCGGGTGTCACGGTGGTCGCAAAACGTGGCGGCATACTGGATTCCGTTGATGCTGGCCGTATCGTAGTGCGTGTGAATGATGATGAGACGGTGGCCGGTGAGCCGGGTGTGGATATCTACAACCTGACCAAGTACACCCGTTCCAACCAGAATACATGCATCAACCAGCGCCCGCTGGTAAAGCCGGGTGACGTGATAGCGCGTGGTGATGTACTTGCCGACGGGCCAAGCACGGATATGGGCGAGCTGGCGCTGGGCCAGAACCTGCTGGTTGCCTTCATGCCGTGGAACGGTTACAACTTTGAGGACTCCATTCTGATTTCAGAGCGGGTCGTCGAGGAAGACCGTTTCACCACGATCCATATTGAAGAACTGACCAGCGTGGCGCGTGATACCAAGCTGGGTTCGGAAGAAGTCACCGGTGATATTCCCAATGTTGGTGAAGGTGCGCTTTCCAAGCTGGACGAGTCCGGCATTGTCTACATTGGTGCCGAGGTTAAACCGGGCGACATCCTGGTCGGCAAGGTGACGCCCAAGGGCGAGTCACAGCTGACGCCGGAAGAAAAATTGCTGCGCGCCATCTTTGGTGAGAAGGCTTCTGATGTGAAAGACACGTCATTGCGTGTCCCGAGTGGCATGGATGGCACCGTAATTGATGTGCAGGTATTTACCCGCGACGGCGTGGAAAAAGATGCACGCGCCCTGCAAATCCAGGAATCCCAGCTTGAGCAGGTACGCAAGGACCTGAATGACCAGATGCGCATTATGGAAGACGATGTCTACCAGCGTGTCGAGTCCCTGTTGCAGGGCAAGGTTGCCGAAGGTGGTCCTGGCCGGCTGGCTGCCGGTGCCAAGGTGACGAGGGATTACCTGACGGATATCGGGCGAGACAAGTGGTTTGAAATCCGCCTGCGTAATGAAGCGGCCAACACAGACCTTGAGAAGACGGCGGATCAGTTGAAAACGCTGCGCAAGAATTTTGAACAACGCCTGGAAGACAAGCGCGTCAAGCTGACATCAGGTGACGACCTGGCGCCGGGCGTGCTGAAGATGGTCAAGGTGTACCTGGCGGTCAAGCGGCGCATTCAGCCGGGTGACAAGATGGCGGGACGTCATGGTAACAAGGGCGTCATCTCCATGATCAAGCCAGTGGAGGATATGCCTTTTACCAAGGACGGAACCTCCGTGGATATCGTGTTGAACCCGCTTGGTGTGCCGTCTCGAATGAATGTGGGCCAGGTGCTGGAAACGCATCTTGGCTGGGCGGCCAAGGGTCTGGGTATCAAGATCGGCAAGATGCTGGAGGCACAGCAAAAGGTTGTCGAGATTCGCAAATTCCTCGACCAGATATACAACAGCAGCGGCCGCAAGGAAGATCTGCAGTCATTCAGCGATGAGGAAATTCTCGAGTTGGCAAAGAACCTGACCGCGGGTGTACCGATGGGAACGCCTGTATTTGATGGCGCGCCCGAGTCGGCCATCAAGGCCATGCTGGAACTGGCTGATCTGCCGGTCAGTGGTCAGACCACCTTGTACGATGGCCTTACCGGTGATGCCTTTGATCGGGAAGTTACCGTCGGTTACATGTACATCCTCAAGTTGAACCACCTCGTGGATGACAAGATGCATGCACGTTCGACCGGTCCATACAGCCTGGTTACCCAGCAGCCGCTTGGCGGCAAGGCGCAATTCGGTGGCCAGCGCTTCGGTGAAATGGAGGTGTGGGCTCTGGAGGCCTATGGCGCTGCGTATACGCTCCAGGAGATGCTGACTGTGAAGTCGGATGACGTCAACGGCCGTACCAAGATGTACAAGAACATTGTTGATGGCAACCACCAAATGGATGCCGGCATGCCTGAATCCTTCAATGTGCTGGTGAAGGAAATACGTTCGCTCGGTATCAACATGGAACTGGAACAGGATTAGGAGCGACGGTAACCGGGTTTCCGGTAACTCGATATCCCATCTGCAGGAGAGACGATGAAAGACTTACTGAACTTACTCAAGCCACAAGGCCAGTCGGATGATTTTGATTCAATCCGAATTGGTCTGACGTCCCCCGATATGATCCGATCCTGGTCATATGGCGAGGTCAAGAAACCGGAAACGATCAACTACCGCACCTTCAAGCCGGAGCGGGACGGATTGTTCTGCGCCAAGATATTTGGCCCCGTGAAGGACTACGAATGCCTGTGTGGCAAGTACAAGCGTCTCAAGCATCGCGGTGTGGTATGTGAAAAGTGCGGTGTCGAGGTGACCTTGTCCAAGGTGCGGCGTGAGCGCATGGGCCATATCGAGCTGGCCAGCCCTGCGGCGCATATCTGGTTCCTGAAATCACTGCCCTCGCGCATTGGTTTGTTGCTGGATATGACCTTGCGTGACATTGAGCGCGTTCTTTATTTCGAGGCCTTTGTCGTTGTTGATCCCGGCATGACGACGCTGGAGCGTGGTCAGCTGCTTTCCGACGAAGCCTACCTCGACGCGATCCAGGAAAACGGTGATGAGTTCGACGCCCGCATGGGTGCCGAGGCTGTTTTTGAACTGCTGAAGGCTATCGATCTGCAGGTGGAAACCGTCAGGTTGCGTGACGAGATTGACAGTACCAAATCCGAGACCAAGCTGAAGCGCCTGTCCAAGCGTCTCAAGCTGGTCGAGTCTTTCATCGAGTCCGGGAACAGGCCGGAATGGATGGTGATGACGGTGCTACCCGTGCTGCCGCCGGAACTGCGGCCGCTGGTACCGCTGGATGGCGGGCGTTTCGCGACGTCCGATCTGAACGATCTTTACCGGCGTGTAATCAACCGCAACAATCGTCTGAAACGCCTGCTGGAGTTGAGTGCGCCGGATATTATTGTCCGTAATGAAAAGCGCATGTTGCAGGAATCGGTTGATGCCTTGCTGGATAACGGCCGCCGTGGCCGGGCGATCACCGGCACCAACAAGCGCCCGCTGAAGTCACTGGCCGACATGATCAAGGGCAAGCAGGGGCGTTTCCGTCAAAACCTGCTCGGCAAGCGAGTCGATTACTCGGGGCGCTCCGTTATCGTAGTTGGTCCTACTCTGATGCTGCATCAGTGCGGCTTGCCGAAACGCATGGCGCTGGAGCTGTTCAAGCCGTTTATTTTCAGCAAGCTGCAGTTTCGCGGTCTGGCGACAACGATCAAGGCCGCGAAGAAGCTGGTAGAGCGCGAGGGTCCCGAGGTCTGGGATATTCTCGAGGACGTGATACGTGAACACCCGGTGATGCTGAACCGCGCACCCACCCTGCATCGTCTGGGTATCCAGGCGTTTGAGCCCGTGCTGATCGAGGGCAAGGCCATCCAGCTGCATCCGCTGGTGTGTGCGGCTTTTAACGCAGACTTTGATGGCGACCAGATGGCTGTACACGTTCCGCTTTCAATCGAGGCGCAACTGGAAGCCCGCGCCCTGATGATGTCTTCCAATAACATTCTTTCTCCTGCCAATGGCGAGCCGATCATTGTGCCGTCACAGGATGTGGTGCTTGGTCTTTATTACATGACACGTGATTCCATCAACGCCAAGGGTGAAGGGATGGTCTTTACGGATGTGGCCGAGGTGCATCGCGCCTATGCAGGCGGCATAGTGTCACTGCATGCAAAAATCAAGGCCAGGATTCGCAGCTATGAACTGGACGAGGACGGCAATGCACAGGAAATATGTCGCCTGGTTGATACCACTGTAGGACGCTCATTGCTTTCGGAGATCCTGCCAAAGGGCCTGCCGTTTGACCTGGTTAACAGGGATATGAGCAAGAAGGCAATCTCCAGCGTGATCAATGCCTGCTATCGCCGCGTTGGCTTGAAGGAGACAGTGATCTTTGCTGATCAGTTGATGTATACGGGTTTTTCCTATGCGACCCGTTCTGCCGTGTCCTTCGGCATCAATGACATGACCATTCCTGACAGCAAGGCCGGTATTCTTGCCGGGGCTGAAGAAGAGGTCCTGGAAATCGAAAACCAGTACACCTCTGGCCTGGTGACCATGGGTGAGCGTTACAACAAGGTCGTTGATATCTGGTCGCGCACCAATGACCAGGTTGCCAAGGCCATGATGGATACCCTGGGTACTGAAGAAAAGATAGATGCAGAAGGCAATACTGTAAGGCAGCCTTCGTTTAATTCGGTTTACATGATGGCCGACTCGGGTGCGCGTGGTTCTGCTGCACAGATTCGCCAGCTGGCCGGGATGCGTGGCCTGATGGCAAAACCGGACGGCTCGATTATTGAAACGCCGATCACGGCAAACTTCCGCGAGGGCCTGGACGTCCTGCAGTACTTCATTTCCACGCACGGTGCACGTAAAGGCCTGGCAGACACCGCGCTCAAGACGGCAAACTCGGGTTATCTGACGCGTCGCCTGGTCGATGTGGCACAGGATCTGACGGTCATGGGCACTGACTGCGGAACCGAAAAGGGTCTGGAGCTGACGCCACTGGTTGAAGGCGGCGATATAGTGGAGCCATTGCGCGAACGTGTACTGGGGCGCATTGTCGCCAGGGACGTTACACGCCCCGGTTCTGATGAAGTGGTTGCGCCATGCGGTACGCTTCTGGATGAGGCATGGGTCGACAGGCTCGAGTCCATGGGCGTTGATGTCATGTATGTTCGCTCGCCGATTACCTGTGATAACCGCTATGGTGTATGTGCCGCTTGCTACGGTCGTGACCTGGGGCGTGGGCACATGGTTAATCCGGGCGAGGCAATTGGTGTTATTGCAGCCCAGTCTATTGGCGAGCCAGGCACCCAGCTGACGATGCGCACGTTCCATATTGGTGGCGCGGCCAGTCGCGCGGCGACGATCAACAGTGTTGAAGTCAAGAATGACGGCACCGTGCGCTTGCATAACATCAAGACGGTAACCAACAGGAATAACAATCTTGTGGCGGTATCCCGTTCGGGTGAAATCGGTATCGTTGACGAACATGGGCGCGAGCGTGAGCGTTACAAGCTGCCATATGGCTCGGTGATCAGTGCAGCCGATGGCGACAGGGTAGAGGGCGGCAGCGTCATTGCGACCTGGGATCCGCATACCCATCCGATCGTGACAGAGGTTGCCGGCAAGGCCAGTTTCAGCGATTTCATCGATGGCATTTCTGTGCAGGAAACCACCGATGAGATTACCGGTCTCACGAGCCTTGTTATTACAGATCCAAAATCGCGCGGCAGCGCAGGCAAGGACCTGCGGCCCATGGTGAAACTGGTTGACGAGAAGGGTAAGCCGGTGAAGATTGCCGGCACGGCAATGGATGCCCAGTATTTTCTGCCAGCCGGTGCCATCGTAAATCTGGACGATGGAGCAGGGGTCAGCGTCGGCGATATCATCGCGCGTATTCCCCAGGAATCATCCAAGACACGTGATATTACAGGTGGTCTTCCGCGTGTTGCCGACCTGTTCGAGGCGCGCAAGCCCAAGGAACCTGCCATCCTGGCCGAGCGTAGCGGCATTGTCAGTTTTGGCAAGGACACCAAGGGCAAGCAGCGCGTGATCATTACCGGCAGTGATGGCGAGACGCACGAGGAACTGATTCCGAAGTGGCGTCACGTAACCATATTCGAAGGCGAGAGTATTGAGCAGGGTGAAATGCTGGTCGATGGCGAACCCGATTCACATGACATTTTGCGCCTGCTGGGTACTTCAACCATGGCAGAATACATGGTCAAGGAGATCCAGGACGTGTATCGCCTGCAGGGCGTAAGGATCAATGACAAGCATATCGAGGTTATTCTCCGCCAGATGCTGCGCAAGGGTGAAATTCTGAAATCGAATGACAGCCGTTTCATCAAGGGCGAGCAGATCGAGCGGACCAAGGTGCTGGAAGAATCGGAGAAGCTTCTGAATGAAGGCAAGGAGCCGGCCGACTGGGTGCCGCTGTTACTGGGTATCACCAAGGCCTCGCTGGCGACGGAATCATTTATTTCAGCCGCCTCCTTCCAGGAAACCACCCGGGTACTCACCGAGGCCTCGGTTCGAGGCAGCAGGGATGGCCTGCGTGGGCTCAAGGAGAACGTCATTGTCGGCCGCCTGATCCCCGCGGGTACCGGGCTGGCCTACCATGAGGAACGGCGCCGCCAGCGGCAAGTCAGCCCCATGGATATCGCCGAAGAAATGGCGGCTGTGGACGCACCCGAGGCCGGTCAGGCTGAGGACGTAGCGGAGTCTCCTGCGGATTAGAAAATCCTGCTTGACAGGACGGGGTCCTGACTCTAGAATTCCGCTTCTCTCGACAGGCCGGTTCGTCCGGCCTGTCGTTTGTTTTCAGTGCCTCAGAATTTTATTTTCGAGCTAATTTCAGGGTTAACGGTTAATGGCAACAATCAATCAGTTAGTGCGCAGTCCGCGCTCCAGGAAGCGGGAAAAGAGCAATGTCCCTGCACTGGAGGCGTGTCCGCAGAGGCGTGGTGTTTGCACGCGCGTGTATACCACAACACCGAAGAAGCCGAATTCGGCCTTACGCAAGGTTGCACGTGTTCGCCTGACGAACGGGTTTGAGGTGACTACCTATATTGGCGGTGAGGGTCACAATCTACAGGAGCACTCGGTAGTGCTGATACGTGGCGGTCGTGTAAAGGATTTGCCTGGTGTGCGCTATCACACCGTTCGCGGCAGCCTGGATACATCGGGTGTGACAAGCCGGCGCCAGGGCCGTTCCAAGTACGGCGCCAAGCGACCAAAGTCCTGAAGCAAATAACACACGAAGAATATTCGAGAATTAACAATGTCCAGAAGAAAAGTTATCGGTTCGCGAGAAATCCTGCCTGATCCCAAGTACGGGAATCTCATGCTGGCCAAGTTTATCAACATGGTCATGAAGTCCGGCAAAAAATCGGTTGCAGAGCGCATTATCTATGGTGCACTCGATCAGATCGGCGGCAAGGGTAATGACAACCCGGTCGAGGTTCTGGACAAGGCGCTGAATAATGTGCGCCCCATGGTTGAGGTGAAATCACGTCGCGTCGGTGGTGCAACCTACCAGGTACCGATTGAAGTGCGCCCGATTCGCCGGACGACGCTGGCCATGCGCTGGGTGCTCGATGCGGCACGCAAGCGGAGTGAAAAATCCATGCCTTTGCGACTGGCGGGTGAATTGATGGATGCTGCAGAAAGTCGCGGCAATGCAGTCAAGAAACGCGAGGAAACGCACCGGATGGCAGAAGCCAACAAGGCCTTCTCCCATTTCAGGTGGTAGGCCGATATTTTAATCGTTATATCAGATAGATACAGGTATTCAGGAACAGTACAGTGGCACGCTCTACTCCAATTGATCGTTATCGGAACATCGGGATCATGGCGCATATTGATGCGGGCAAGACCACGACGACCGAGCGCGTGCTGTTCTATACCGGTGTGTCTCACAAGATTGGCGAGGTGCACGATGGTGCGGCAGTCATGGACTGGATGGAGCAGGAGCAGGAGCGCGGTATTACCATAACCTCTGCTGCCACGACCTGTTTCTGGAAGGGCATGGACCAGCAGTTTCCGCAGCACCGCATCAATATAATCGATACACCGGGACACGTTGATTTTACCATCGAGGTCGAACGCTCCCTGCGCGTACTGGATGGAGCCTGTGCCGTCTTCTGTGCTGTCGGTGGAGTAGAGCCGCAGTCCGAAACAGTCTGGCGCCAGGCCAACAAGTACCACGTGCCGCGCATGGCGTTCGTCAACAAGATGGACCGTGCAGGCGCCGATTTTTTACGCGTCGTCGAGCAGATCAGGAAACGCCTGGGTTCAAATCCGGTGCCGCTGCAGTTGCCAATCGGCGCTGAAGATAATTTCCAGGGTCTGGTCGACCTGATTCGCATGAAGGCGATTTACTGGAATGAATCCGATATGGGGATGACCTACGAAGAAAGGGACATCCCGGCTGACATGGTTGACGCCTGTAATGAATGGCGTGAGCACATGGTTGAGGCCGCTGCAGAAGCAACGGATGCCTTGATGGAAAAATACCTGGGCGCCGGTGAATTGTCTGAAACGGAGATTCGTGAAGGCCTGCGTGCGCGCACGCTGGCTAATGAAGTTGTCCCGGCCCTGTGCGGCTCTGCATTCAAGAACAAGGGTGTGCAGGCAATGCTGGATGCAGTCATTTGCTACATGCCTTCGCCGCTGGATGTGCCTGCAATTACCGGTCATCTGAACGATGCAGAAGAATCGGAAGGAGAGCGTCATGCATCGGATGACGAACCGTTTGCAGCGCTGGCCTTCAAGATTGCGACGGATCCATTCGTAGGCAACCTGACATTTTTCCGTGTTTATTCAGGCTTGTTGGCCTCGGGTGACACGATATACAACCCGGTGAAAAACAAGAAAGAACGTATCGGCCGTATTCTGCAAATGCATGCCAACAGCCGCGTAGAGATCAAGGAAGTGTGTGCCGGAGATATTGCAGCGGCAGTTGGCCTGAAGGACGTTACAACAGGCGACACGCTCTGTGATCTGGACAATGTGATTACGCTGGAGCGGATGGAGTTTCCGGAACCCGTGATCTCGGTCGCCGTTGAACCAAAGACCAAGGCTGACCAGGAGAAGATGGGTGTAGCCCTGCAGAAACTTGCCAAGGAAGACCCGTCATTCCGGGTGCATACTGACGAGGAAACCGGCCAGACCATTATTTCCGGTATGGGCGAACTGCACCTCGATATTATTGTAGATCGCATGAAGCGCGAGTTTGCCGTGGCGGCAAATGTCGGTGCTCCGCAGGTTGCCTACCGGGAAACGGTCCGCAAGGCAGTTGAGCAGGAAGGCAAGTTCGTGCGCCAGTCCGGCGGTCGTGGCCAGTATGGCCATGTCTGGCTGAAGATTGAGCCGCAGCCATCCGGCAACGGTTATGAATTTGAAAATGCCATTGTCGGTGGTGCGGTTCCAAGGGAATACATTTCATCGGTAGACAAGGGTGTGCAGGAGCAAATGCAGAACGGCGTGATCGGGGGTTATCCGGTCGTGGACGTCAAGGTAACCCTGTATGACGGCTCCTATCATGATGTTGACTCCAGTGAAATGGCGTTCAAGATCGCAGGTTCCATGGCCTTCAGGGCCGGTGCATTAAAAGCGGATCCGGCCTTGCTGGAACCGATCATGAAGGTTGAGGTTGTAACTCCGGAAGAATACCTGGGGGATGTAATGGGCGATCTGAACCGTCGCCGGGGAATTACCCACGGTATGGATGAAAGCCCGGCAGGCAAGCTCATTAGCGCCGAGGTTCCATTGGCAGAGATGTTCGGGTATTCCACCGACCTGCGTTCTGCAACACAGGGCCGGGCAACCTATTCGATGGAATTTGAAAGGTACAGTGAAGCACCATCAAGTATTGCAGATGCCGTTATCAGGAAGGCCTCCTGATAAAATATTTTATGAATCTATAGAGGAATATAGTCGTGTCGAAGGAAAAATTTGCACGTACCAAGCCGCATGTGAACGTTGGAACGATCGGGCATGTGGATCATGGCAAGACAACGTTAACGGCAGCGATCACGAAGGTGATGGCGGAGTTGCACGGTGGCACGTTCAAGGCATTTGACCAGATTGATAATGCGCCGGAAGAGCGCGCACGCGGTATCACGATTGCGACGTCGCACGTGGAATACGAGTCACCGGGGCGTCACTATGCGCACGTTGATTGTCCCGGGCACGCGGACTACGTGAAGAACATGATCACGGGTGCCGCGCAGATGGATGGTGCGATCCTGGTAGTGAGTGCCGCCGACGGTCCGATGCCGCAGACACGCGAGCACATTCTGCTGTCCCGCCAGGTGGGTGTGCCCTATATATTGGTATACATGAACAAGGCCGACCAGGTCGATGATGAAGAGCTGCTGGAGCTGGTCGAGATGGAGATCCGGGAGCTGCTGGACAAGTACGATTTCCCGGGTGATGACACGCCGATTGTGACGGGTTCAGCGCTGAAGGCGCTGGAAGGCGACACCAGTGATATCGGTGTGCCGTCGATCATCAAGCTGGTTGAGGAGATGGACAAGTACATTCCGGAGCCGGAGCGTGCGGTGGACGGTGATTTCCTGATGCCGGTTGAGGATGTGTTCTCGATTTCCGGTCGTGGCACGGTGGTGACGGGTCGTATTGAGCGCGGCGTCATCAAGGTGGGCGAGGAGATTGCGATTGTTGGAATCAAGGACACGGTGAAGACGGTCTGCACGGGTGTTGAGATGTTCAGGAAGCTTCTGGATGAAGGTCGTGCGGGCGACAACGTGGGTGTATTGCTGCGCGGTACCAAGCGGGAAGACGTCGAGCGAGGCCAGGTACTGGCGAAGCCGGGATCGATCACCCCGCACACGAAGTTTGAGTGTGAGGTGTACATTCTGAGCAAGGATGAAGGTGGGCGTCACACGCCGTTTTTCAGCAATTACCGGCCGCAGTTTTACTTCCGCACGACGGATGTGACCGGTGCCTGTGATTTGCCGGAAGGTGTTGAGATGGTGATGCCTGGAGACAACATCAAGATGACGGTGTCGCTGATTGCGCCGATTGCGATGGAAGACGGTCTGCGCTTTGCGATTCGTGAAGGCGGTCGCACGGTTGGCGCCGGTGTCGTTTCCAAGATTATCGAGTAATTAATACGCATCGCAGGAACGATTTGCTCCTGCGCGGATACTTATAGACAAGTGAAATTATAAATATGAGCAACCAGAGAATCAGGATTCGTCTCAAGGCCTTCGACCACCGGTTGATTGACCAGTCGGCGTCAGAGATTGTAGAGACAGCCAGGCGTACCGGTGCCCAGGTGCGCGGCCCTATTCCGCTGCCTACAAGGAAGGAACGCTTTACCATATTGATTTCACCGCATGTCAATAAGGACGCGCGCGACCAGTACGAGATTCGGACGCATAAGCGTCTCATGGATATTATTGATCCGACGGACAAGACTGTTGATGCCCTGATGAAGCTGGATCTCGCTGCGGGCGTTGATGTCCAGATCAAGTTGAACTAACCGGATTATTGTAATGACTATTGGAATCGTAGGACGCAAGGCAGGTATGACGCGCATCTTCACTGATGACGGGGTCTCTGTGCCGGTAACCGTAATTTCGGTGGATCCGAATCGCGTCACTCAGGTCAAGACTGTTGAGAATGACGGTTATCGTGCCCTGCAGGTTACAACGGGCGAACGCCGCGCGTCGCGCGTCACCAGCGCAATGTCAGGGCATTACGCCAAGGCGGGTACGGAGGCCGGCCGCGGCCTCTGGGAATTCAGGCTTGCCGATGACGAGGGTGAGGGTATTGAGGTCGGCAGTGAAGTCAAGGTGGACATATTCGAAGCAGGGCAGAATGTGGATGTGAGCGGCACTTCCATCGGCAAGGGTTTTGCCGGTGTGATCAAGCGCTATAACTTCCGTATGCAGGATGCCACGCACGGTAACTCGGTTTCACATCGTGCCCCCGGTTCAATCGGACAGTGCCAGACTCCGGGACGTGTTGTCAAAGGCAGGAAGATGTCCGGTCATATGGGTAACGCAAGGCGTACCACGCAGAATATTGAAGTCGTGAGGGTAGATACAGAACGCAACCTGCTGCTGGTGAAGGGCTCGGTTCCGGGTTCCAGGGGTGGTGATGTCATTATTCGCCCGGCACTAAAGGCACGCTAGGAGTTTCATGATGGAATTGCAGTTACAAGGCACGGGTTCAGTACAGGTTTCGGATGATACCTTTGCTGTGGATTTCAGGGAGTCGCTGGTGCATCAGGTGGTGACCGCCTGCCTGTCCGGTGCGCGTTCCGGAAACGCACAGCAGAAGACGCGTTCACAGGTCAGCGGCGGCGGTGTCAAGCCATTTCGCCAGAAAGGCACCGGTCGTGCGCGCGCCGGTACGATTCGCAGTCCGTTGTGGCGTGGCGGTGGTACTACGTTTGCTTCGACGCCGCGCGATTATTCGCAAAAGATAAATCGCAAGATGTACCGCGGGGCCATGCGTTCAATCCTTTCCGAACTGGTACGCCAGGAACGTCTGGTTGCCGTGGATGCCTTCGGTGTCAAGGAACCGAAAACCAGGGAGTTGCTCGGCAAGTTGCGGGAACTCGGCCTGGAGAACACCCTGATCGTAACGGCTGAGCCGGATGACAATCTCTACCTGGCGGCGCGTAATCTGCCGAAGGTTGCCGTGTGTGATGCGGCGAGTGCAGACCCTGTCAGCCTGGTCGGCTTTGACAAAGTGCTGATGACGAAAGATGCATTGAAGCAGATTGAGGAGAGGCTGGCATGAATCAGGATCGCTTGATGAAGGTGCTGTTTTCGCCGGTGGTCTCCGAAAAGAGTACACGTGTTGCTGACGCGCACCGCCAGTTTGTATTCAAGGTAGACAAGACCGCGAGCAAGCCGGAAGTACGCAAGGCCGTTGAACTCATGTTTGATGTGAAGGTGGATAATGTCCAGGTATCCAACATGCGTGGCAAGATCAAGCGCCATGGCAAATCCAGCGGCAAGCGGTCTGACTGGAAGAAGGCTTATGTGACCCTTGCAGAAGGGCATGATATCGATTTTATGGGAGCGGAGTAATCGCGATTGAATCGCGGGCTACGCTGAAAAGGATAGAGAAATGGCACTCGTTAAATGCAAACCAACATCGCCGGGCCGCCGCTTTGTAGTCAAGGTGTCGACGCCCGGGCTGCACAAGGGCAAACCGCATTCTGCCCTGGTTGTGAGCAAATCAAAAAACGGCGGTCGGAATAATGCCGGGCGAATCACCACGCGTCACCGTGGCGGCGGTCATAAGCAGAGTTATCGTGTGATTGATTTCAAGCGTGACAAGACGGATATACCGGCCAGGGTTGAACGTATTGAGTATGACCCGAACCGGTCAGCACATATTGCCCTGTTGCTGTACGCCGATGGTGAACGTCGTTACATCCTGGCACCAAAGGGTGTCGAGGCCGGCGCCGAGGTCCGCAGCGGGATTCATTCCCCGATCAAGGCCGGTAACGCGATGCCGCTGCGCAACATCCCGATGGGAACGCTGGTGCACAATATTGAAATGAAGCCCTCCAAGGGCGGGCAGATTGCCCGTAGTGCCGGCAGCAGTGTACAGCTTGTTGCCCGCGAGGGTGAGTACGCCACGTTACGTTTGCGTTCGGGCGAGATGCGCAAGGTGCATACCGATTGTATGGCTACGGTTGGTGAAGTTGGTAATTCAGAGCACGGCTTGCGTTCGCTGGGCAAGGCTGGAGCTACGCGCTGGCGCGGTGTGCGTCCGACTGTACGCGGTGTTGCCATGAACCCGGTAGACCATCCGCATGGCGGTGGTGAAGGGCGTACTTCAGGCGGTCGTCACCCTGTGAGCCCGTGGGGCACGCCGGCAAAAGGATATCGGACACGCAAGAACAAGCGAACTGACATGATGATCGCCAAGCGTCGTAAACAGAAGTAAACAAGAGGATTTGTATCAATGCCACGCTCAATCAGAAAAGGCCCGTTTATCGATACCCATCTTCTAAGGAAGGTGGAGAAGGCCGCAGCCGAGAACAGCAAGCGACCAATCAAGACATGGTCGCGGCGTTCCATGGTATTGCCTGAAATGGTTGGCCTGACCATTGCTATCCATAACGGACGCCAGCATGTGCCGGTCCAGATTAATGAAAACATGGTGGGACACAAGCTGGGCGAGTTTGCCTTGACCCGGACATACCGGGGCCACACGGCTGACAGGAAAGCCAAGAAGTAAGAGGACATGAGTATGCAAGTCAGCGCAACATTGAAACATGCACATATATCAGCGCAGAAATGCCGCCTGGTTGCAGACCAGGTGCGTGGACTGCCGGTAGAGAAGGCATTGGATATTCTTATGTTCAGCCCGAAGAAGGCGGCTGTACTGGTGCGCAAGGTGCTGGAGTCTGCAATTGCAAATGCAGAGCACAATGAAGGCGCGGATATTGATGAGTTAAAGATCGGCTCGATTTTTGTCAACGAAGGTCGGACCATGAAGCGCTTCCGTGCGCGTGCCAAGGGTCGTGGTACACGGATCCTGAAGCGTAACAGCCACATCACCGTTACGGTCGATGACGTTTAAGACAACCAGGTAGAGGCACAGGAGCAGCATGGGACAGAAAGTACATCCAATAGGCATTCGACTTGGTATCGTCAAGGACTGGACATCCACATGGTATGCCGGTTCAAACAAGTATGCCGAGTACCTGAACATGGATCTGGAGATCCGCGAGTTCATCAAGAAACGACTGGAGCAGGCGTCTGTCAGCCGTATTCAGATTTCGCGTCCGGCAAGTAATGCCGTGATCACAATCCATACTGCGCGGCCGGGTATCGTAATTGGTAAAAAGGGTGAGGATATTGACAGCCTGCGCAAGGAAGTCTCTGCACGTATGGGTATACCGGTAAGCATTAATATTGAAGAAATACGCAAGCCCGAGCTGGATGCGTACCTGGTTGCTGAAAGTGTTGCCCAGCAGCTGGAACGGCGCATTATGTTTCGTCGCGCGATGAAGCGTGCGGTGAGCAACTCCATGAGAATCGGTGCCGAAGGCGTCAAGATCAAGGTGGCTGGCCGGCTGAATGGTGCTGAAATTGCCCGCAGTGAATGGTATCGCGAGGGTCGTGTGCCACTGCATACGCTGCGCGCCGATATTGATTTCGGAACGGCCGAGGCCAATACAACCTATGGTTTGATTGGTGTGAAGGTCTGGATATTCAAGGGCGAAATATACGGTAAAGGAGAGGAAGCTGAAGCGGATACGCCGAAGAAAGCGGTTTCCTGATAGCGGAGAAGATTCATGTTACAGCCCAAGAAAACAAAATTTCGCAAGATGCAGAAAGGCCGGAACAGAGGCCTGGCTCAGCGCGGCAACAAGGTGAGCTTTGGCGAGTATGCGCTGAAGTCAGTAGCGCGCGGTCGCATGACCTCACGCCAGATCGAGTCTGCACGTCGTACCATTACACGATACATAAAACGTGGCGGTAAAATCTGGATCCGGGTATTTCCCGATGTGCCGGTCACGAAAAAGCCGATTGAGGTTCGCCAGGGCAAGGGCAAGGGTAATGTTGAATACTGGATTGCACAGATCCAACCCGGGCTTGTGCTCTACGAAATTGAAGGTGTTAGTGAAGATATCGCACGCGAGGCCTTCAAACTTGCAGCTGCCAAGCTGCCATTTAAAACGACCTTTGTAGCACGGACGGTGATGTGATGAATGCTGCTGACCTGAGAAGCAAGACAGAGAGTGAGCTCAAGCTTGAGCTGCACAACCTGCTGCGTGAACGATTCAACCTGAATATGAAGCGTGGCACGGGCCAGCTGGCCCGGCACGACCAGGTTCGCAAGGTGCGCAAGGATATTGCACGAATCCATACCATCCTGAATGAAAAGGCAGGGGCCGCATCATGAGTGAGACAAACGAAACCGGAAGTACGGTCACCTGCACGGTCATCAGCAACAAGATGGACAAGTCGGCCACTGTGCTGGTTGAGCGCAAGGTAAAGCATCCTGTATATGGTAAATATATCCGCCGTTCGACAAAGCTGCATATTCATGATGAGGAAAATGCATGCCAGGAAGGCGACAAAGTGATAATCCAGCAGTGTCGTCCCCTGTCAAAGACGAAGTCATGGCGGCTGGTGGAAATTGTCGGGCGTGGCGAGTAGCACTACGCCCACTTGGTTAAATAACAGGAACGGAATGCAAGCATGATACAAATGCAATCAATGCTGGATGTTGCCGACAACAGCGGTGCACGTCGTCTGATGTGCATCAAGGTGTTGGGTGGTTCACACCGACGCTACGCACGTATTGGCGATGTCATCAAGGTAAGCATTAAGGAAGCTATTCCCCGTGGCAAGGTAAAGAAGGGGGAAGTTTACAATGCTGTAGTTGTGCGGACTCGCAAGGGTGTACGCAGGGCCGACGGTTCCCTGATCCGTTTTGACGGGAATGCGGCAGTATTGCTGAATACCCAGCTGCAGCCGATTGGCACGCGTATATTTGGCCCGGTAACACGGGAACTGCGTAGCGAGCGTTTTATGAAGATAATTTCGCTGGCACCGGAAGTTTTGTAGGAATACGGCATGAACAGAATCAGAAAAGGCGATGATGTCATTGTTATCGCAGGCAAGGACAAGGGCAGGCGTGGTAACGTTCTGAGCGTACTGGCAAACGGTCGACTGATTGTTTCGGATGTCAATATGGTCAAGCGGCATACCAAGCCCAATCCAAACCGGGGTATTCCCGGCGGGATTATTGAGAAGGAAATGTCTATTGATCCTTCCAATATCATGTTGTTTAACCCGCAGACCGAAAAGGGTGACCGTGTAGGTTTCAAGACCCTGGAAGATGGTCGCAAGGTGCGGTTTTTTAAATCTACCGATGAAGTGGTAGATATCTGAGTGAATGGTAGGAAAATATGGCCAGGCTAAAGCAATTTTATGATGACACCGTAATCGGCAAGCTCAAGGAGCAGTTCGGCTACAAGAATGTCATGCAGATTCCGCGCATCACCAAGATTACGCTCAATATGGGTGTTGGTGCGGCTGTCAGTGATCGCAAGGTCATGGAGTTTGCAGTGAACGACATGGCAAAAATTGCTGGTCAGAAACCAATAATCATCAATGCGCGTAAATCGGTTGCCGGATTCAAGGTCAGGGAAGGCTGGCCGGTCGGTTGCAGTGTGACTTTGCGCAGTGAGCAGATGTACGAGTTTCTGGATCGCCTGATCAATGTTGCAATTCCGCGTATTCGGGATTTCCGCGGCATGAGCCCGAAGGCATTTGATGGTCGTGGCAACTATAATATGGGTGTTCAGGAGCAGATTATTTTCCCGGAGATCGATTACGACAAGATCGACACCATCCGTGGCCTTGATATTGCTTTCACAACAACAGCAAATACGGATGAAGAGGGGCGTGCGCTGCTGGCGGCGTTCAACTTTCCGTTCAGGACTTGAGGTAGGACCATGGCAAAGAACTCCATGATTGCACGTGAAAACAAGCGTACGCGTACGGTCAAGCAGTATGCGGCAAGACGTGTCGAGCTGAAGGCAATTATCAAGAACGTCAACAGCTCTTTTGAAGAGCGCGAAAGTGCCCAGCTGAAACTGCAGGCACAGCCGCGTGATGCATGCCCTTCCAGGCGCCGTAATCGTTGCGCTATTACCGGACGTCCGCATGGCTACTACCGTAAATTCGGACTCTCCAGAAACAAGCTGCGTGAAGCCGCCATGCGTGGCGATGTTCCCGGTCTGGTCAAGGCAAGCTGGTAAAATATTATGATGACAGATCCTATAGCCGATATGTTGACCCGTATACGTAACGGGCAATCCGCCCGCAAGGTGGAAGTTACGATGCCTGCTTCCAGTGTGAAGTGTGCGATTGCGAGCGTGTTGAAAGATGAGGGATACATCAAGGGCTTTTCAACCAGTGATGAAGATACCAAGCCGGTGCTTACGATCGGGCTCAAGTACTATGAGGGCAAGCCGGTCATTGCAAGAATAAGCCGTGCAAGCCGCCCCGGTCTGCGGCTCTACAAGGGCAAGGATGAACTTCCAAGTGTTCAGGGTGGCCTTGGCGTGGCGATTATATCGACTTCCAAGGGCGTGATGAGTGAACGCCAGGCCCGTGCCGCAGGTGAAGGCGGCGAAGTTCTTTGTGTAGTGAGTTAAACGGAAAACGTCATGTCTAGAATTGCGAACAAACCAGTGCAGGTTCCTTCCTCGGTAGAGGTTAAGGAAAGCGGCCGGCAACTGACGGTTAAAGGGCCAAAAGGGACACTGGAGCATCGTATTCACGGCCTGGTCGAAATGACCCGTGAAGATAATGAACTGGTATTCAAGGCGCGTGATGAGTCGCAGGCCGCCAATGCGCTCACAGGTACCACCCGCTCGGTCGTCCACAATATGGTTGCCGGTGTTACTGATGGTTTTGAGAAGAAACTTGAACTGGTTGGTGTCGGCTATCGTGCCCAGGCCAAGGGCAATATCCTGAACCTGACGCTGGGTTTTTCACACCCGGTTGACTATGCGCTTCCTGAAGGTGTGACGGCTGAAACACCCAGCCAGACAGAAGTTGTTGTAAAGGGCATTGATAAACAAAAGGTCGGACAGGTAGCGGCAGAGATCCGTGCCTTCCGTCCACCTGAGCCTTACAAGGGCAAGGGTGTTCGTTATGCGGATGAAGTGATCATCCGTAAAGAAGCCAAAAAGAAATAGGCACAGTTTATGGACAAGAAACAAACACGATTACGCCGCGCACGTCGCACCCGCGCGCATATCAAAACGCTGCGTGCGAACCGTCTGTGTATTCATCGTACGCCGCGGCACATCTATGCCCAGATTATTTCGCCGGAAGGAGACAGGGTCCTTGCCAGCGCGTCGACGCTGGACGCTGATGTGCGCAAGAATATCGAGAAAACCGGTGGGGCAGCAGCGGCAGCTGTTGTTGGCAAGTTCGTTGCCGAGCGGGCCAGGGCCGCCGGTATTGATGCGGTTGCATTCGATCGCTCCGGTTTTAAATATCATGGCCGCGTGAAGGCGTTGGCAGAGGCCGCACGCGAAAGCGGTCTCGAATTCTAACCAGGGTTTAGTTATGGCAAGAGTAGATGCACAGGCGCAGGGTGATGGACTGCTGGAAAAGCTGATCACGGTTAATCGTGTGGCCAAGGTTGTAAAAGGCGGCCGCCAGTTCGGGTTTACAGCGCTGACAGTGGTCGGTGACGGTGAAGGCCGCGTTGGTTATGGATACGGCAAGGCCCGTGAAGTTCCGGCGGCCATCCAGAAGGCAATGGAGTCTGCTCGCAAGAACATGATCAGCGTTAGCCTGAAAGACGGCACACTGCAGTATCCGATTACTGCCCGTCACGGCGCCGCCAAGATATTTATGAAACCTGCATCCGAGGGTACAGGAATTATTGCCGGTGGGGCCATGCGCGCGGTCTTTGAAGTTGTTGGGGTGCATAATGTGCTTGCAAAGTGTATTGGCTCCAATAATCCCATGAATATGCTGCGTGCAACCATGCGCGGGCTTGAAGAGATGACCTGCCCGGAAGAAGTTGCCACCAAGCGCGGTAAAACAGTCGAGGAAATCCTGGGGTAAGTCATGGCTGGTTCAAAGAAGATAAAGGTAATGCAGACGAAAAGCTCCAGCGGGCGCTTGCGCAGTCACCAGGACACGCTTCGTGGTCTTGGGCTGCGTCGAATCCGTCATACTGTTGAGCTGGATGATACGCCGGAAATTCGCGGCATGATTAACAAGGTCTCTTACATGGTAAGGGTCGAGGACTGAGTGATGCGCCTGAATACATTAAAGCCGGCTGCTGGAAGCAAAAAAGACGCCAAACGTGCCGGGCGTGGTATTGGTTCCGGCCTGGGCAAGACCGGGGGTCGCGGCCATAAGGGACAGAAATCACGTTCCGGTGGATTCCACAAGATTGGTTTTGAAGGTGGCCAGATGCCGCTGCAGCGCCGCCTGCCCAAGGTTGGTTTTAGCTCGCGCAAGTCAAGCACTACGGGCGAACTGCGTTTGCACGAACTGGCACATGTTGATGGCGATGTCGTTGATCTTGATGCCTTGAAAAAGGCCAACCTGGTTTCGCGCCTTACCCGGCGGGTCAAGGTGATTGCATCGGGCACTATCGACAAGGCCGTTACGGTGAAAGGTATCCAGGTCACGAAAGGTGCGCGTGCCTCCATCGAAGCGGCTGGTGGCAGGATCGAGGACTAAATGGCTAAAGGTTCTTCAATCACGGGTGCCGCCGCTGGTCTGGGGCAGATTAAAGAGCTGCGCCAGCGGCTCTTTTTCGTCATTGGCGCCATCATCGTTTTCAGGGTCGGCTCCTTTATTCCATTACCGGGAATTGACCCGATAGTACTGGCGCACCTGGTAGAGCAGCAGCGCGGTACGATCCTGGAAATGTTCAATATGTTTTCCGGTGGTGCGTTGTCACGTCTTTCATTGTTTGCACTTGGCATCATGCCCTACATCTCTGCATCGATCATCATGAACCTCCTGTCGGTAACGGTGCCGACACTTGAGCAGCTCAAGAAAGAGGGCGGAGAAGAGGGGCGTCGGAAGATGACCCAGTACACGCGCTACGGTACGGTTGGTCTTGCCACCATGCAGGCCTTTGGTATTTCAACTGCGCTGCAGGGGCAGCAGATTGCAGGCAGTAACCTGGTAATCAACCCGGGTGGCGGTTTTGTGCTGACGGCGATTGTAACACTGGTGACCGGGACTGTTTTTCTGATGTGGCTGGGTGAACAGGTCACAGAGCGCGGTATCGGGAATGGTATTTCAATTATTATCTTCTCCGGCATCGTCGCGGGGCTGCCAGCAGCAATAGGCGGTACGCTGGAGCTCGTGCGTACCGGCGAGATGAATGTTCTGACGATCCTTATACTGTTTGCAGTGATTCTCGCAGTTACGGCATTTGTCGTATTTGTCGAGCGCGGACAACGGCGAATTACCGTTAACTATGCCAAGCGGCAGCAGGGGCGCAAGGTCTACGCGGCACAGAGTTCGCATTTGCCGCTGAAACTGAATATGGCTGGCGTGATTCCGCCGATTTTTGCATCCAGCATTATCCTGTTTCCGGCCACCATGGGCAGCTGGGTCGGTGCAAATGAAGGCATGGGCTGGTTGCGCGATATTTCGGCAACACTGTCGCCGGGGCAGCCGCTGTATGTGGTTCTTTATGCGCTGGCAATCGTGTTTTTCTGCTTCTTTTATACAGCGCTGATATTCAATGCAAAGGACACGGCAGAAAACCTCAAGAAGTCGGGCGCCTTTATTCCGGGTATACGGCCGGGTGAACAAACGGCAACGTATATCGATAGCGTCATGACCAGGCTGACCACGGCCGGGGCCATATATATTACGCTGGTATGTCTGATGCCGGAGTTTCTTATTCTTTACTGGAATGTGCCATTTCACTTTGGTGGCACATCACTGTTGATTATCGTCGTGGTGACCATGGATTTTATGTCACAGGTTCAGACGCATCTGGTATCGCATCAATATAGCGGCCTGATGAAAAAAGCGAACCTGAAGGGACATGGTCGCGCGGGGATGCTGCGCTAGGCGCGGCTGCAGATTAAATTAGAGGTGAAATGAAATGAAAGTGCGTGCTTCAGTCAAGTGTATCTGTCGTAACTGCAAGGTTGTACGGCGCAATGGTGTGGTTCGGGTCATCTGCAAAGATGGGCGCCACAAGCAGCGTCAGGGCTGAGTAGTTACACAGGGTATGCAAGACATTGAAATCCAGATAGTTATCAGCCGTGCGGGCAGTCCGGTCGTGGGTGCTCAGGTGCTTGTTTGGGTTTGATTTTTAGGTGGTAAGGGACTATCCTTACCTGCTTTTCGCGTCGCGTTTACTAATACCGCGTTTGGAGATGATTTAAATGGCACGTATTGCCGGAATTAATATTGCACCGCAGAAGCATGCGGAGATTGCCCTGACAGGGATTTATGGCATCGGGCGTAAAACTGCGCGCATGATTTGTGCCGCGAGTGGCATTCAGCCGACTACAAAGATCAAGGACCTGACTGAAGCCGAGGTTGAGGCCATTCGCGGAGCGGTAGCCAAGTACACCATTGAAGGTGATTTGCGCCGCACCGTCTCCATGAATATCAAGCGGCTGATGGATCTGGGTTGTTATCGTGGCATCCGTCACCGTCGTGGTTTGCCACTCCGGGGACAGCGCACCCGCACGAATGCGCGGACACGGAAAGGACCAAAACGTCCGATACGCAAGTAGTTTTAACGCATTAAATTAATCTGTTACTGGACACTAGTATGGCAAAGAGACCAACAAAGGCAGCGCCGCGTAAAAAAGTGAAGAAGGATATCTCGGACGGGATTGCCCATGTTCACGCGTCGTTCAACAACACCATAATCATGATCACGGATCGCCAGGGTAATGCGCTGGCATGGGCAACTGCGGGCGGTTCCGGTTTTCGCGGATCACGCAAGAGTACCCCGTTTGCCGCCCAGGTTGCTGCAGAAAAGGCCGGTGAGAAAGTGAAGGAATATGGCATGAAGAACCTCGAGGTTGAGGTGAAGGGGCCGGGACCTGGTCGTGAATCAGCAGTCCGTGCACTGAATAATGCCGGATTTCAGATTACCAACATTACTGACGTGACACCGATACCACATAACGGTTGCCGTCCACCGAAAAAGCGTCGCGTTTAGGGAAGGAAGCAGAACATGGCAAAGTACACTGGATCGAAATGTCGGCAATGTCGCCGCGAGGGTGGCAAACTGTTTCTCAAGGGCGAGAAATGCTTTACCTCGAAATGTGCAGTAGAGACTCGTCCTTTTCCGCCGGGTCAACATGGCCAGCGTCGCACGCGCCTCTCTGACTATGCGACCCAGCTGCGTGAGAAACAGAAGCTGCGCCGTATTTATGGTGTGCTTGAAAAACAGTTCAGGAATTACTACAAGCAGGCTGCTTCCACCAAGGGCGCTACCGGTGAGAGCCTGCTGCAGTTGCTTGAAGGACGGCTGGACAATGTCGTGTATCGCATGGGTTTCTCGTCATCTCGCAGTGAATCACGCCAGCTGGTGCGGCATAACGGTATCAGCATTAACGGTTCCCGGGTCAACATCCCGTCGTACCAGGTGCAGCCGAATGACGTGGTTAGCGTCAACGCCAAGGCCCGCGAGCAGTTGCGTGTCAAGGCGGCCATTGGTCTGGCCCAGCAGCGCGGGATTTCGGACTGGATTGAAGTTGATGCGAAAAAGGTGGAAGGTGTGTACAAATCACGCCCGGAACGCGGTGAGATGCCAGCAGATATAAACGAGCACCTCATTGTCGAATTGTATTCTAAGTAATAGCTGAGGAATTTATTCATGCCTGGTAATGTTTCTGAATTCCTGAAGCCACGTATCGTGGATGTGCAGACGCTTAATGACAAACACGCCAAGGTGACACTTGAGCCGCTGGAGCGTGGTTTTGGCCATACCCTCGGTAATGCATTGCGCCGTATTTTGCTTTCTTCCATGCCGGGTGCCGCTATTACCGGAGCGGAAATCGAAGGCGTGCTGCATGAATACTCTACTATTGAAGGCGTGCAGGAAGATGTTATCGATATCCTGCTCAACCTGAAAAAGGTTTCACTACGGATGCACAATCGTCAGGTAGCAACCCTGAGACTGAGCAAAAAAGGCCCGGGCCCGGTTACTGCCGGTGACATCAAGCTTGACCATGATGTTGAAGTCGTTAACCCGGACCATGTAATAGCCAATCTGACCAAGGCCGGCGAGTTGAACATGACGCTCACGATTGCCAGGGGTCGGGGATACCAGCCGGCTACACTGCGTGGTAGCGAGGAAGGCGAAGGCCGTGTAATCGGCGGGCTGCAGCTGGATGCATCGTTCAGTCCCGTCAGCCGTATTTCATATAATGTCGATCGCGCACGTGTCGAGCAGCGTACTGATCTGGACAAGCTGATTATCGATATCGAGACGAACGGCACGATCGATCCTGAAGAGGCAATTCGCCAGGCGGCAACCATACTACAGGATCAGCTTGGCGCTTTCGTCAATCTGAAGGCTAGTCCTGCAGCAGCCACCGCTGCTCCGGAGGCCAATATTGATCCGATCCTGCTGCGCCCGGTCGATGACCTGGAACTGACGGTACGTTCGGCAAATTGTCTCAAGGCGGAAAGTATTTATTTCATCGGTGACCTCATACAGCGTACCGAAGTTGAGCTGCTGAAGACTCCTAACCTGGGCAAGAAGTCGTTGACCGAGATCAAGGACGTCCTGGCTACGAAGGGATTGTCACTGGGTATGCGCCTGGAAAACTGGCCACCAGCCAGCCTGGGTGTCAGAGAAAACGAAGCGGCTAGTGTTTAAGAAAGTCACAGGTATATAAAAATGCGTCATCGTAAATCAGGGCAGCAATTAAGCCGTAACAGTTCGCACCGCAAGGCCATGTTCCAGAACATGACGGTGTCGCTGTTGCGCCATGAAGTTATCAAGACCACCTTGCCAAAGGCCAAGGAGTTGCGGCGTGTCGCCGAGCCATTTATTACGATGGCCAAGAGTGACTCTGTGCATAAGCGCCGGGTTGCCTTTAATCGCTTGCGGGATCGCGATATTGTTACCAAGCTTTTCAATGAGCTGGGTCCGCGCTACAAGGAGCGTCCGGGTGGTTACCTGCGTATCCTGAAAATGGGGTATCGCACCGGTGACATGGCGCCAATGGCCTATGTTGAACTGGTTGATCGGCCGGAAGTTACGGGTGACGCGGTCGCAAAATAGGAATAAACAGCATATTCCCGCAGGACGGGATTAGAGAAAACCGGGCCTTGCCCGGTTTTTTTTGTGGCTGCTATTTTAGTCCTGCAGGAGTGAATCTCATCCGCGATGGTTTTTCAAAAGGCATCTAAATTCTTTGCCGGTTTCGCCCCCTCCGGTACCGGCACTGCCTGCTCTGCCAACAACATGCATCAAGGCGCTGGTGCGCGCAGCAACAAGCCGCCGTGCTGCCTGTGACCTGCTACCACCCGGTCTTCACCTTGCCGCATGCGCTGAACCCCTGGGTACAGTGTCGTTGACGGTACTCGTACCCGCTCCCGCCCGGCAGGCTTCGACAAGCCCGGCCCCGGCGAATACAATCCCCTCTATACAATGAATACCCACCAAGGTGGGGGCATAGTCCAGCAGGCATTTATACGTCATGCAGTGCACAACGGATAAATGCTTATATGTCGACTGCAGAAAGCATATCGAGGTAATACATGACGCACCATGAAGTACATAGATCACATCGCGTAGGATGGCTACGTGCCGCTGTATTAGGTGCAAATGATGGCATCGTTTCTACAGCCAGTCTCATTATTGGTGTTGCTGCGGCCAACGCTACACAAGAAAACATTCTTCTTGCAGGTGTTGCCGGGTTAGTGGCGGGAGCTATGTCTATGGCTGCCGGTGAGTATGTATCCGTCAGCTCTCAGTCTGATACAGAGAATGCGGATCTGGCGCTTGAAAGAAGATCATTAGAGAGCAATTACGAATTTGAAAAAGTTGAGCTTGCAAAAATATATGAAGGGAGGGGGCTCGAGCATGACCTGGCAAAGCAAGTTGCTGAACAACTAATGGCTCATGACGCTCTTGGGGCGCATGCCAGAGATGAAATAGGCATTTCAGAGAGTGTTAGTGCGCAGCCTGTTCAAGCTGCATTTTCTTCGGCAGGCACTTTTACAATTGGTGCGGCACTGCCATTAATTGTGGCGTGGGCTATACCAGGTCCTCAACTAATACCTCTGGTCGCAGTTTCATCACTTGTCTTTCTTGCACTTCTCGGGGGGCTTGCTGCGCGTACGGGCGGCGCACCAATGACTGTTGGCGCCATCAGAGTAACTTTTTGGGGCGCGCTGGCAATGGGTTTAACCGCTGCAGTAGGTCGAGTATTTGGTGTCGTTGCATAATGAAACGCCTATTTGTAACCCTCATGTCTTCAAGCACAGCTCGCACGACCTTCGATTTCAGCCCGGGAGAACGCAGTCCGCGTACAGAGCGGGCAGGCCGCGGGCGTGTGTGGTCTTGCTGCCGGGCGGTCAGCGTAACACCAGCCGGGCGCTCCCGGTGGCGGTTCCATCCAGCCTGATACCCTGTGGTTCAATAAGTATTTGCACGCTGCTAAGCTGCAAGGCGGACAGATCCAGCACTACACCGGCCGGCGTGATTTTCTTCAGAACCGTCCCAAGGCGTTCGCCGAGCAGCTCGAGGTGCTGTGCCAACGCCTGGTTAGCCGCATCTTCCAGTGCCTGACGGATGGGTTCATGGAACGCCTCCGCTAGCATCCCCACTGTGGAATCTTCCGCGTCATAGTCAAACGTCAGGTCCTGTAATTCAAGCTTCTGGTGTTGCGCATCATAGGCCACCCTCGCACGCAGTTCCGCCGTACCGGTCAGGTCGCCGGTGAGTTCCATCCGGGCCCTGATTTCCTGCCCGCTACCCTCCAGGTCGAGCTTTTTTATGCCGGTCTTCTGACCTTTGATGACAAAGGGTTTGCCGGCCAGGGTATCGGAAAGCCGCTGATTGAGTGTGGTGAAATCCAGGTTTACACCCAGGTGCAGATACAACTCGGCGGAACGGGAATAATACCGTCCCAGTGGTGGCAGCGGCACCGGCTTGCCAGTGGGCTCAGCTCCGGTCACCAGCACCGGCTGCAATGTCAGTGCAAGATGTGCGTTGAGGTATTTCTTCCCACCGTCTATGCGAGACAGTGCGACACTCGCCGGCCTGAGCAATAACCAGTTGTCCTGCCCGAGTTCAATCGGTTCCTGCAATAACGACCAGGTTTGCTGTGCCTGACGCTGGATTGCATTCACGCCGGGAGCCAGTGTCTTGAGTGCCGCACGCAGGCTGTCTTGCATTTGCTTGCGGAATTCAGTCTCGACGAGGGGTGTGACATCAATATTCGCTATGCTCATTTCGCAGCGGTCGAGAAACCGGGTCGGCAGAATGCGAAACCTCGGTCTCAGGGTCCAGTCCGGTCCCCACTCCAGCAGGACCTGCATGCCGATCACAGCCTGTCGTGGCGCTTCGTCGACACCGCAGCTGGCTTTCAGGGTGACTGCACCAAGCAAGTTTTTTTGCGCCCTGATCCAGTAACGGATATGCGCCTGAACCAATAGCACATTGCCTGAGGCAGTAATGCTCAGCGGCCCGCGCCAGCCACGGTATTTTGAATCTATACCGTGCCAGTCCTTCCATGTGCGCCAGTTGCCTGCCTGGTACGGGAGCATCCTGTCAGCCGCATTGATCAGGGGCTCGAGAGACAGCCGCAGCGGTATATCAATAAATGAAACCGGCGATTCGGGTTGCTTGATGCCTGCAGAGGGTTGCGCACCAGCGCCTGTCAACCAGAGCAGGAGTACCAGCGGCAGAAGGAATACTGGTGCGCGAACAGGCCGCATTTTGTGATTCGGGCACAGACTATGATTTATACGAAGCGCACTCCTGATCGCGGTGCACCCGGGATCCGGAAATCGTCGTTGCCGTTCCACGGTTCCGCTTGCCTGAGAAGTAATGCCATCAATCGCCGGAATGTCGTCATCTGCAAGGGGCGTATTCATTGAAAATGGATTTTCCATAACCGGCGGTTCGTGTTGTGCAACATTCATCGGCCTGGATCCCAATAGAAGCAAATAGAGAGGCTGGTATGCGGATGGTACTCCTGAAAGCTATACATTATCTAATCACGAAATGCTGGTGCTGAGATCGAATGGCAAGGGAATGGTCTGGAAGCGGGCTTCCATAATGATATCAGTCCGAACGTCTCAGGTGTATATGAACTTGCCGTTCAGGCCTGTAACCGGGAAGGACAAGTGGTGGCCGGAAATATGTGTTCACTGTTTCAGTTAGCAACCTGGGTTCAAGTGATTGGGCATGGTTAGTATCCGCTCGTAACTGATCGTTTATTCGCGGCTTATATAAGCAGTTGCTGAACGAGTAAGACCGACCCGAAGTTGCCATTCCCGATATTCCCGGGGAAGGCAGGAAAGAACTGTTGGCAGTCATTCCCGAACCGGACTCTGGGCAGCAAACATCAAACCCAGCCCGGTCTTTGAAGGTACCTGCACGGCCGATCATGTCGGCACTGTCTCTGGCGGTGTCAATAAAGGGGTTCGCAGCGCCACTGTAGTACCGAGAGTATGTGAATCGTCTTATGGCGAGCGGAAACCGGGTCTACTGTGCGGCAGCGTACAGACGGCAGACCTCGTTTAGTCACATTATGCACAACCACATGGTGATGCTCGCTGCAATTGGTTTTCGCGGGGCTTCGAGGTAATGACATGTCAGGGGAATCAGGGTAGCCGTGAGACAGACCGGTAGCATCGTTTGTCCAGTGGTAATTACATTTATGCAGGAGGAGTACACAGTGCAAAACAAGGAAATAAAATTCAGAGTAATTATTGTGGCGGCCAGTTTACTGCTTGCGCACCAGGCCTGTGCGATGGATAGTGCGAGCGTGGTCTCTGGGTGAGCAGTCCTGTAAACTTGTGGCACATTCAAGTAAGACAAATACGTTCTGGGAGGAGATAAATGATAAATACCATCACAAAATTCATGGTTGCCATGATTACACTGTTAGCAATGACCGGGGCATTAAGTGCACCCGTTATCCCTGAGATCCCTTATTTAACGACAATAGACGCCTCCGGGATTCCTTATTATACGACAATAGACGGCTCCGCTATTTCTGCGAGTGGGTCACCGAATATCACCAGCACTGGAGGCGACTTCAAGTACAAAGTGAACAGCAGGGGCAATGTGAAAATGATCTACAGGGCCAAAGGCAGCAATAGTCAGATCACAATCAATGGCGCCCCGGGCATAGCTGATGGCATGCTCGATAAGGCATCTGTCGTGGCTAAAAATGGTACCATCACAATAGAGGGTATTGATCCCCTGGGTGACCCAAACAAAAGAGTGACCCTCGTGACAGCCGCGTACGATGCATCGGGTTGGGGGTTCGCGTGGGACTTCGACTTCGATACCGCTAATGGTTTTGATCTGTTCGGCGTGGCCACTACTGGGATCAGCTGCATATCGACGTGGGACTTCTGCACCACAAATGAGAGCTTCTACGTTGCCGGTGATTTCGGGACCGGTCTTGGTGGCCTTATGTATGGTGCAATTGACGCGCATATAAATGTGAATGGTTCCGAGGGTGGTGGTGCAACGTCAGTGACTACCCTTCCGGTTCCTGCGGCGGTCTGGCTTTTCGGTTCTGGCCTGATAGGCCTGGTCGTCATGGCAAAACGTAAGAAAGCGTAGGAATAGTTGCAGCAACATCAACAGAGACGGCGGCTTCGGTCGCCGTTTTGTATATGTAAAGGTCTTTTGGCCGGTAGTCGCCGGTCAGAAACCCCGCATCAGTCGGGTTTTTGTGTGCGGGGGTACGACAACTCTTGGTCCAGACCGTGTAAAAACCAGGAAATCCTGATCAGAATGCCCGGCAGCGGCATCCACAAACTTACTCGAAGCAGTCTGGTCGATTGTTTTCAGTATCTGATAGCGGACCGTTGAAGTTTGTTTTTCAGTTGCGGCCATTAAAACTCAAGTGAGGTGCCGAGTAAGCCTGTTTTGCGCTGTAAACACAGGCATCTATGCCCTGCGCAAA
>Ga0210123_1000210_pt1 | contig 38758 bp, 34 predicted proteins | sample Muzzi_PWB_D2_FD_185535 | JGI IMG/M metagenome (GOLD analysis project Ga0210123, IMG submission 185535) | Wetland microbial communities from San Francisco Bay, California, USA, that impact long-term carbon sequestration - Muzzi_PWB_D2 (SPAdes) | ecosystem: Environmental > Aquatic > Marine >... | reverse complement strand
CACCCCGCGGAGCCTACGATCTCCGCCACTTCCGACCTCGTCGCGACGATCCGCGCGCTGCGCCCCGCCGCCCTAGTGGGGGCGACCGGTGCGGCGGGTATCTTCACGCGCGAGGCGCTCACGGCGATGGCCGATGTCAACGAGCGCCCCATCGTGTTCGCGCTCTCCAATCCCACGGACCGCTCGGAGGTGACGGCTGAGAATGCCTACGTTTGGACGGAGGGGCGCGCCGTGTTCGCCAGCGGCAGTCCGTTCGCGCCGGTGACGTATGGAGGGCGCAGATTCGAGCCGGGGCAGGCGAACAACGTGTACGTGTTCCCCGGTATCGGCCTCGCCGTGACGGCTTTCGGTATCGACCGCATCTCCGAGGACATGTTGCTGGCCGCCGCCCGGGCCGTGGCGGGCATCGTCTCGGAAGAGAGGTTGAACCGCGGTGGGGTGTTTCCGGTCCTCGGTCGCATCCGCGAGGTCTCGGCGGCCATCGCCGCGGCGGTGGGCCGGGTCGCCTACGAGACGGGCGCGGCGTCGGTGCCCGAGCCGCCCGACCTGCTCGCCTTCGTTCGCGAGCGGATGTACACGGCGGAGTACTGAGCGGGCCGGGCCGCCGCCCGCCCGTCAGTGCACCGGCACCGGCAGGCCCAACGGATCCTCGGCGGCGTAGCACACGTCGCACACGCGGCCCATCGCCCGGAAGGCCAGAAGGGTGACGTCCGGCGAGCGATGACTCGGCCGCGCCGGCTCGTCCCGCAGCAGGTCGGTGCTGAGGTACTTCTTGTTGTCGTCCGGGAACACGGTGGCGACCACGGCGTCGCCGCCAATCCCCTCGAGAACCGCGAGCGCGGCGAGGAAATTCGCGCCCGAGGAGATCCCGACGCCCAGCCCCAGCGTGCCGGCCAGCTTCTGGGCCATCCGGATCGCGTCTCCGTCGTCCACCGCGATCACCTCGTCCAGGTCCTCCAGGCGCACGATCGGCGGAATGAACTCGTCCGAGATCCCCTGGATGCGGTGGTGGCCCACCCGGTGCCCCGTCGACAGGGTCGGAGAGTTCGCCGGTTCCACGGGGTACAGTCGAGTGTCGGGCCGAACGGCGCGCAGCGCCCGGCCGACGCCCATGATCGTCCCGCCGGTGCCGACACCGGCCACGAAGGCGTCCGGCGCCCCCACGTGGTGGACGAGCTGTGAGAGGATCTCCGGACCCGTGGTGACGGCGTGTGCATCGACGTTGTGCTCGTTGGCGAACTGGCGCGGCAGGAAGGCACCGGGAGTTTCCTCCGCGAAGCCTTCGGCCAGTTCGATGCTGCCCAGGAAGCCGCCTTCGTCCTTCGATACGAGCCGGATGTCGGCCCCGAAGCTCCGGATCAGCGCCTTGCGTTCGGCGCTCATCCAGTCGGGCATGAAGATGGTGACCGGATGGCCGAGCGCCCGTCCGATGGCCGCGAACGAAATCCCGGTGTTGCCACTCGTGGCCTCGACGACCCGCCCGCCCGGCTGGAGACGTCCCGTTTCGTAGCCGCGCTTCATGATGTGGAGCGCCATCCGGTCCTTGATGCTGCCGGTGAGGTTCAGGTTCTCGGCCTTGACGTAGACCGTGCGCCGCCGGCCGGAGGCGAGGCAGGATATGGCCAGCAGGGGCGTGTTGCCCACCATGACCCGCAGGCCCTTGAGCCGCTCGGCGGCGGTGGGTCCGGGGGCCGGCATCGATCTGGGCATCTGTCCACTCCGGAAACGGGGCTTGCCTCCGGGCGACGCATGCGGTCGTCGTCCACGACCCCCGCAATATGGTCGCCACGGTGGAGGTATCCAAGCTCGGAGGCCCGGTGAGGGGGAATGCTCTCGTCATTCAGGGTCCCGCCGCGTTGTCGGGGCTCCGGGCCGATGCGTAGATGTTTCCGGTCGTCGGATCCGGGTGAGCGGTCCAGCGCAAGCGCTTGTAGGTCCCGTCCTTGCAGCGGTACCGGTTGCTGAACGAGACGGTGGGTCGGCCGCCGGAGATCTGCTCGGTTTCCCGGATGGTCGCCTGTACGTCGTCCGGGTGCACGAAGTCGACGAACGGACGGCCGAGGAGCTCGTCCTCGGACCACCCGAGATTCCGCTCGAACGCCGGGTTCACCCGTTTGAAGTAGCCGTCGGTGCCCGCGACGCATTGCATGTCGCGGGACTTGTCGAAGAACGTCTTGAACTCCTGGAGTTCCGTCAGCCGGCGTTCGAGCTCCTCGCTCATCTCGTTGAAGGTTTCCGCGAGCAGCCCGAGTTCGTCCTCCCGTTCGGCATCCGCCCGCGCCGCCAGATCGCCGCCGTGGATCCGTCGGGCGACGGCAGCGAGCGCGTTGATCGGTTTCGCGAAGGCGAACGCCAGCGCGACGCCCGCGAGAATGGCGAAGGCGGCCAGGGAAAAGCCGACACCTATGATCCGGTCACGGAATTCGATGACGTCCGCCCGCTCTTCGGACTCGTCGAACTTCACGAGCAGGCCGAGCCCGGCCTCGTCGATCCTCCGGAACGCCACCCAGACCGGGTGACCGCGGTAATCGACGAGCCGGTCGATTGTCGGGTCGCCGACTCGGGCCAGGGCCGCCGTCATCATTCGTCCGGCGGCGGCAACCGCGGAGTCGGGCGGATCGGAGTCGTGGCGCAGAGGGGTCAGGAGACGGATGTCCGTTCCATCGTTTACCGTCGCGATCAAGGCTTCTCCGGTCTCTCGCAATCCCGTGCGATTCGCCGCAACGGCCAGGAGGTCGCGGGTCGATAGCAGAGCCTCCAGGCTGCCGACCCGCACCGAATCCACGACCAGCTGCGCCCGGTAGGAGGCCCGCGGCGGGTGGTCATCCGTGAACCCGAGAAAGAGCGGCGATTCGGGAACGGCGGCCGAGATATCGTGGCCCCGGCCGACCCGATCCCGGGACGGATCCCGGGGCCCGGCCACCGCGACGACGGCGCCGTTCTCGTCGTAGACCGCAATCCCGTCCACGAGGCCCGAAGAAGCCTGCGCGTCGGCGAGGATCCGCGAGATCTCCTCGCGCTCTCGCCCCGCCGGCGACGCATTCCAGCGCGCGAGGCTGCGTCGGAGCTGTGTCCGGCTCGACAGGAGGCTCACGGCTTCCTCCCACGACCGGACCACGGACTCGACGCGTTCTCCCTTCGCTTCCGCGAGCGAGGCCAGGCTGCGGGTGCTGCGCTGCGCGATGAGGTCTTCGGCGCTGGTATAGGCCAGCGTTCCCAACGCGAGCATGCTCGCGAGGGTGACCCCCACGAGGACGAACACGAGCTTGGTACGCAGATCCACGGCCGTCTCCCGTTAGAAGAGTACCACCGTATACGCGGTGTACGCGGCGAGCAGGATCAGTCCCAGCCGGCGATCCACGACGTGCGAACGGTGTGTCACCCACACGAGGACGGCCGCCGCGCCCAGCATCACCGGGAGGTTCAACGAGAGGAAGCCGGCCGGAACCGGAATGGCGGCCGGCGCGACGGCCGCGGTGAGGCCCATGATCGCCACGAGGTTCATCACGTTGCTGCCGATGATGTTGCCGACGGCCAGGGCAGACTCGCGCTTGAACGCGGCAACGAGCGTGGTCGCAAGCTCGGGGAGTGACGTGCCGACGGCCACTACGGTGAGCCCGACGACGGACGAGGGGACCCCGAGAGCGTCCGCGTACGCCATCGCGCCGCGGACGAGCAGTTCGGCGCCCAACGGCAGGGTGAGCACGCCGAGGACGAGGAATACGCCGATCATGACCGGCGTCGCCGGCAACCCGAGGACCCGTTCCCACCCCTCGGGCTCGTCGGCCCAGGCACGGTCGGAGGTGGAGGTCCGGAAGGCCCGCAGGAGGAAGAGCGCCAGCGCCGCGAGCAGCACGATGCCGTCGAGCCGGTCCAGGGGACCCAGCGCGCACAGGCCGACGAACAGCAGGGACATGAGGAACATCACGCGCGCGTCGCCGTCCACGCCCCGCTGATCGCAAACCATCGGATAAACCACGGCGGGCAGGCCGACGACGAGCATCACGTTCGCGATGTTGCTGCCGACGATGTTCGCGATCGACAGATCGCCGTATCCCAGCAGGGCTGCCCGCAGAGATACGACGAGCTCGGGGGCCGAGGTGCCGAAAGCCACCACGGTGAGGCCGACGATCAGCGGCGAGATCCCGAGTCGACGCGACAGCGCGATGGCGCCCCGAATGAGCACGTCTCCGCCCATGAGGAGCCAGACGACGCCACCGAAGATGTAGAGGACGGCGAGGTAGGTCGGCATGCACTCAGGCTGCAGCGCCGGCGTGGTCTACAGCAAGTGCACCGGTCTCAGCCGGGCGCCTGGCTGTCGGCGTCCAGGAAGCCCTGCGCCCGCATCCAGTCGTCGTTGTAGGTCTTGCCGAGGGAGCGGTAGCCGCCGTCCGGCATGATGACGACGCTGACGCTGCTCTCCTCGAGATGATCCCGGTTCGCCTCCATCCACTGCAGCGCACCCGCCATGGCCATCCCGCAGGATCCGCCGACGAAGAAACCCTCCTCGCGGGCCAGCCGGCGTGTCATGAGCATCGATTCCCGGTCGTCGACCCGCACGTAGTCGTCGATGATCTCGAAGTCCATGTTGCCCGCCAGGATGTCCTCCCCCACGCCTTCGGTCAGATACGGGTGGATCTCGTCCTCGTCGAACTCTCCGGTGTGGAAGTACTTGTAGTAGACCGAGCCGTACGGGTCGACGCCGATGATCCGGACGTCGGGGTTCTGCTCCTTGAGGTACCTGGCGCACCCGGTGATCGTCCCGCCGGTGCCTGCGCCGACGAACAGGTGCGTGATCCTACCGTCGGTCTGCTCCCAGAGCTCCGGTCCGGTCGTGCGGACGTGGGCCGCGGGGTTCGCGGGGTTGTCGTACTGGTTCAGGTAGACCGAGTTGGGGGTCTCGCGGGCCAGGCGGCGCGCGACCTGGTAGTAGGAGCGGGGGTCCTCGGGTTCCACGTTCGTCGGACAGACGATCACGCGGGCGCCGAGCGCGCGCAGGATCGCGATCTTCTCCGGGCTCTGCTTGTCGGTCGTCGTGAAGACGCATTCGTAGCCGCGGACGATGGCGGCCAGCGCCAGCCCGACACCGGTGTTGCCACTCGTGCCCTCGATGATCGTTCCCCCGGGCTTCAGGTCGCCGGCCGCGACGGCCGCCTCGATCATCGACACGCCGATCCGGTCCTTCACCGAACCGCCCGGATTGAAGAACTCCAGCTTGGCCAGGACGGTGCCCGGCAGATGCGACGCGAGACGGTTCACCTTCACCAGGGGGGTGTTGCCGATCGTCTCGAGAATGTTCTCGTGCCACACGGGTGGGTCTCCTCCCGGGGAACCGTCACTCAAACGCTGGAGACCATCGGTATACGCCCGTCGCTCGGACCGCAATCCCGGGGGGAGGCCGTTCTCCCCCCGGGCGCCGTCCTCGACGGTCGCCGTCAGAACGCCACGGTCACCTTGCCGTAGAATACGCGGCCCGCCTCCGGGATCTGCGCGCCGGTGTACGGGTTCTTCGCGTTCAGGTGGTCCACGTAGAACTCGTCGGCCACGTTCTCGACGCCGAACCGCACGAGCAGCCGGTCGGTCGCCTGCCAGCCGAAGCGGAGGTCGCCGGTCACGTAGCCGTCGGTCGGGGTCTCGCCGCGCGCGATCGCCACCCGGTCGGCGCTCATCTCACCCACGAAGTCGGCCGAGGCCTCTCCGTAGAACCCGCCTGACGGAAGATCGTACCGAAGGCCGAGCGAGGCGTGCGGCGGCGACACGCCGATCGCGGGCTCGTCGAGCAGGTCGTCCTCTCCCCACAGGTAGTCGGCGGCCAGCTTCAGCGTCCAAGCTTCCGTGATGCCCACGGCGGCCTGCGCGTCGAAGCCCCAGAACGTCGCGTCCCCGTTCACGTACTGGAAGACGGTTTCGGGGCTCAGCGGCAGACGCTTCGGCAGATCGGTCGGGGTGAGAGTGATGTAGTTGCTCATCTTCCGTGCGAAGGCGCTGAGCTGGATCGAGAGGTTGCCGTAGGAGCCCTCGACCCAGACGTCCGCCTGGTTGCTTCGCTCCGGGTCGAGCCCGGGGTTCCCGACGAACTCGGCGGAGATCTGGGACTTCGAGGCCGGGAAGCGGTCGGAATAGCGCTCCAGCGCGTCGGCGGTCCGCACGGCGGATCCGATACCCATGAACAGCGTCCAGTTGGTGCTGAGGCCGACGCCCAGCGTTGCGGCGCCGCTCAGGTTCACTTCGTTCTGATCGAAGTCGGTGCTGACATTGTCCTCGAAGAACTCGCTGGCCGTGTCGGCCCGAGCGGCCACGAAGTCGACCCTGCCGGCCAGCGACAGCGTCACGTCGCTGCCGAGCCGCCGATCGGCCCGGGCGAACAGCCCGGCGTCGGTGATCGTCACGTCGGGCCACACGAGGTCCTCGAACAGCAAGGGCTGCGGATCCATGTCGGCCCGGCGGATCGTGCGCACGGCATTCCGATTCGCCGAGTACATGTCGCCGCCGACCTCGAGTTCCCACTCGCTCAGCCCCAGCGTGCTCGCGGCGCGCGCACCGATCACCTGCGTGGAGGTCTCGACCGCGATGTTCAGCGGGAACGGCGGCATGCGATCCGGGTCCGGTTCCGCCGTCGGCTTTCCGGCGTTGGTCATGTTGTGGTCGACGTCGTTGAAGTAGACGTGCAGGTCGACGTCACGAAGACTGCCACCGCGCTCGGAAAAGTCCGCCTTCCACCGGGCGGACGCGTTCAATGTGTGGAACAGATCGGCATTGAGCAGGCGGCCCGGGTAGTCGATCGGGCCGTCCTGGTTCTGGTAGCCGCCCCCGAAGATCAGGCGCGAACCTTCGCCGGTCTCTATGCCCAGCTTTCCCCGCCCTTCCCAGCTCTGGAAGTCACCGGGAATCTCGTTGCCGTCGCCGTCCTCGTAGTCGTTCCCGTTGCGGAATGCGCCGAAGCCCCAGTAGGAGATGCCGCCCGAGCGTCCGGACAGCGAACCCGACGTCTCGGCGGCGTCGAGGTTCGTGTTGTAGCCGGCCGTGAGGTTGCCGTGGGTTCCCTCGCGGGCCGGCGGGATGTGCTGCGTCTCGACGCGAATCGCGGCGAGGTTCCCCGCACCCCAGGTGAGTGCGTACGGTCCCTTGGCGACCTGCACCTGGTCGAACGCGAGCGGATCGACGTGCGTCAGGGGCGAGTCCATGCGGGCGGGCCCGGCGGGGAAACGACGCTCCCCGTCGATGTAGCTTCCCACCTCGGTCTCACGGAGCCCTCTGACCACCGGATCGAGCCCGAGCGGACCGCGTCGCACGGCGGCTACGCCCGGAACGTTTCGCAGCAGCTCCCCGGGATCCCGGGGATTGGCTTCCTGGATCGTTTCCTGCTCGAGGCGGCCCTCGGGGTGCAGGTCGGGCCGCAGCACGCTGACGGATAGTCCTCCCATCTCGATGGCCTTCACCTGCAGCCCTACGGACACGCTCACCCGTTCGCCACCGGCGACGGTTACGCTTCGTTCGACCGGCTGATACCCGATTGCCGTAATGCTCAGGGTATGCGTGCCGGCCGGAATCCGGCCGAGGTGAAAGCGGCCCTGCTCGTCTGCCGTGCTTCGGAATCCCGTCTCGGTGACGGTGACGAGGGCCGTGCCGATCGGCGAACCCGTGCCGGCGTCGGTGACGCGCCCCACGATGGAGCCGTTTTCCTGGGCCGCGAGCGGCGTGGGCAGGAGCAGGAGGGCCAGCGCCAGCCACAATGTATGTCGATTCTTCATGTATGGATCTCCCGTACGCGTATCCGTCCGGGCCTCGTCGTGGTATGCGCGAAGCCCCGGACCCGGGCGACATGCATCACCGGGCCGTTGAAGGACACCTCATGAGTCTCGTATCGAAGGTCTGGAGTCAGTCAGGCGTGATGGGGCGGACCGTTCGGATACGGGAGCATCCAGGGAGCAGGAGCGAGGGTGGGTTGCGAGCGTGGGGCGGTGTGCGCCGGGCGCTCGTTGCGCGGCGTGACCGGCGACAGCGCGACGGGCGGCAGGGGTCCGGCGAGGGCCGTCCCGGGACAGCAGTGTTCGAGACAGTTGCACGGACCGTGCGGCTCCCGCGGGCCGTCGGCGGGGATGTCGGTGTGACCGGCATGGGGCATCGAGTGCCCCGACACACCCGTATCCGCCGACTGCAGGCCCGCCTCGTGCCGTGGGCAGGTCGCCATGGACAGCGGGGTCGCCACGACGACGCCGGCGAACAGCGTGGCCAGCAGCAAACCGCCGAGTTGACGGGCCGCATCGGTGGATCCGGAGCGCTTCACCCGGCCTCCGCCTCCAGGGCGCGGCGGCCCTCCTCGAGCTCGGATCGGGCCGCGTCGGACAGGGCGGGATACGCGAGGCCGCGGGCCTCGAGGTTGGCGGCGACGAGGTCGGCGACAGTCATCCGCATGAAGTCCTTGTCGTCGGCCGGAATCGCGTACCACGGGGCCCACGGGCGCGACGTGCGGTTGAGGGCGTCCTCGTACGCGCCCATGTAGTCGTCCCAGTAGCGACGCTCCCGCACGTCGCCGAGCGAGAACTTCCAGTGTTTCTCGGGCTCGTCCAGTCTCGAGAGAAAGCGCTCTCGCTGCTCGTCACGGGACACGTTGAGCCAGAACTTCAAGATCATCGTGCCGGCGTCCGCCAGGTGCTTCTCCCAGGCGGCGATCGCCCCGCATCGACGCTCCCACAGCTCCCCCAAATCGTCCGGAAGGTCGGGAAGACGCTGCGCCTGCAGAAACTCGGGATGGACCCGCACGACGAGCACTTCCTCGTAGTGGCTCCGATTGAAGATGCCGATCCGGCCGCGCTCCGGAAGACACTTCGCCGTACGCCACAGGAAGTCGTGGTCCAGTTCCTCTCGGGAGGGTTGCTTGAACGAGAAGACCTGGCAGCCGGCCGGGTTCACTCCGGTCATCACGTGGCGGATCGTGCTGTCCTTGCCGCCGGCGTCCATCGCCTGGAAGACCAGTAGAACGGCGATCTGGTCCTGGGCGTAGAGCTTCCGCTGCAGATTCCGTAGTCGATCGACGGAGTCTTCGAGCCGCGCCTCGAGTACGTCCTCGGACGGCGTGCCGTCGGGCGGCGCCGTCGCCGCGTCGGCGATCCGGAACGAGGCGTCGAACGGGACCAGCCAGGGGCTGTCAGCCGCCCGAAACATGGACCTCGGGATCGGCGCCGCCGTCATCGGCATCGTCGCCGGGGTCCTCTCCCGGCAGGGCGACGGTCGTCTCGGCGAATCGATCGAGGAACTCGCGCTCCCGGTCCGTGAGGCTGCCGATTCCCTGCGTCGCCACCTTCTCCATGACCTCGTCGAACGCCTCCCGGTTCACCTCGTGCAGCGACGCGCGATCGATGCGCCGCCAGCGCCGGATCGCTTCCCGGTCTCCGGCCCACTTCCGGCGCGGTGACGGGCTGGTCTTCTGCTTGAACTTCGCGGCGGCCGAGTTGCGGCTCATGACACGCAGGTAAATCCACGCCCCGGCGAAACCCCCGAGGTGCGCGTGGTGGGCGATGCCGTCGGACACGCCCATCGACGTCCGGACGATGCCATAGATCGCGAGGCCCGTGAGCCCGAGGACGACCCACCGCGCTTCGACGGGAATCACGAAGTAGAGATAAAGGCGATCCCGCGGCCAGTAGTGCGCGTAGGCCAGCATCACGCCGTAGATCGCGCCCGAGGCGCCGACGACGGCGGCGTACGGGGTGAAGAACGAGAACGCGGCGGCCGCCAGCCCGCTCACGAAATACAGGCCGAGGAAGTGGCGCGGGCCGAGTCGATACTCGAGCCGGGGGCCAAAGAAGAACAGCACGAGCATGTTCAGACCGATGTGGAGCAGGCCGCCGTGGAGGAACATGTAGGTGACGGCCGTCCACGGACGGTACAGCAGCTCGGCCGGCACGAGCGCGCCGTACTGCATGATGGGAGGCGCCAGCGCCTGCGCGAAGAACACCGCGAAGTTGGCGATCAGCAGGCGCTTCACCCACGGGGTCATGCCCCCCATGCACTACCCATCAATTGCTCCATCAGATTGGTAACCAGTAGGTCGCTTTGACCGCGAAGAAGTTACGTCCCGGCTCGCCCGGGCTGTCGAACAGATCTCCGAGGCCGGCCGCATCGGGCTCGGTCTCGAAGCCGAATCCGCCCCGGTCGAGCTGCCAGACGAGGAACAACGTACTGCCGGGAAGCCACTCCCAGCGCATCACGAGGTTGCTGCGGAACGACAGCGCCCGGAAATCCTCGCGGATAAACGAGAACTCGCCGGCGCCGTCGGTCACCGTGATCTCGTGCGGCGCGTCGCCGCTCGACTCGTCGATCGTCGTGCCCGCCGTGCCGTACAGCAGCAGGTCGGTGCTACCCGGCGCCTGCAGCTCGCCGAAGTCAGAGTAGCTGCCGGTCGCCGCGAACGGCTCGAAGTACCCCTCGAGGCTCAGATCCGGCGAGAAAGCGTAATTGGCTCTGAGCTGCGCCGACAGCGTGTGCCGGCTGATCGTGCCGAACACGTAACGCCGGCCGAAGGTCGCGGGCCGCCCGCCGTCGATCGTGGTGACGAACTGCCGGGTACTGACGCTGCGCGTATATCCGGGCCGGAAAGAGAACTGCCAGGCTCCGCCCGGACGATAGGTGAGGCCGAGGCGCGTCTGAAAGTCCCACCCGCCGAGGTCGTCGTCCGCGTAGTAGAGGCTGAGGTTTCCGTTCAGGCGGTTCTGAAACGGTGTGCGCACGTTGAGCGACCCGGAAAGCTGCGTCGGAGTCCCCATGAGCGGGCCGCCTCGCGTCTGCGTGTCACTCAGTGCGCCCGGCCGGTAGTCGACCTCGGCATTGAGGCCCCAGTAGTTCAGCAGCGACACGCCGCCTCGCACTTCGAAGTCGGTGAACAGTCGGTTGCCGGCGTAGTTCCACCGGCTGTCGACTTCCGCGCCGACACCCCAATTGCGGAAGGTGCCCACGTCGTTCTCGGTGTAGCTGAGGTCGAGTCCGGCCTGGATCTGATCGGCACGGCCGAGCGCACCCGCGTCGTTGATGTCGAACGACGGCGACGTGGCACGCGCATAGGATTGCAGTAGCCAGTGCTCGCCGTCGCGCCGGTTGAATTCGAGCCCGGCGCGGTAGCCCGTGAGCGAGGTCCGGGTCGGATCGAACTCCACGTGATCGGCGTCGGGGCGCTGGAAATAGTGGGAGCTGAACCGCTGGACCCGGGCGATCGCCTCCGGCGTGCCCATGATGTGGCTTCCCTGCACGATCGCCACGAACTCCGTAAGGCCACCGTCGAACTGGAGGCGTAGGTCGGTCGCACCCGCGTAGGCCTGCTGATTCAGCCGGGCGGCCAGCGGGTCGGCGTCGGTCAGGTCACGGCGCACGCCCGTGAAGGCGAGTCCGATGGAATTGCTGCCCCGGTCGAACTCCTGCAGCCCGCGCAGGACGAGCCAGCCGGTGGCCGGTTCCACGCGCGTCTGCCCGAACTCGTCCGCGTCCTGGTCGAAGTACTCGGCCGACTCTTCCGCCGTGACCGCGCCGAGGGCACCGACCGACAGGCCGCTCGCCGTTCGGCCCGTGAGCTTCGCGGCTCCGAGAATCGTCGTCGCCTGCGGGATGTCCGAGAAATCGCCCGGCGTCCGACCATGCGGGCGCTCGCCGATCCGGCGCGAAAAGAACAGATCGTTGGCCTCCAGCAGGTCGGCGTTTTCGACGAAGAACGGCCGCCGTTCGTCGAAGAAGGTCGGGAAGGCCGACAGGTTGACCTCGGCCGGGTCGGCCTCGACCTGTCCGAAGTCGGGATTGAAGGTCGCGTCCAGGGTCAGGCCGGACCCGATGCCCATCTTCAGGTCGGCGCCGACGCGCCCCCCCAGCTCGGTGCGATCCTGAAACGGGTCGTCAGGGTTCAGTAGCTCCTCGCTCGTCACTCCGAGGTCGGACGCCACGTAGGGCACCAGTTCGATCGGGCGGCGTGTCTCGATGCCGTTCAGTCCCTCCAGGTCGCCGAACCACGAGGTCCAGCCGCTCTCGTCCTTCGGCACCGGCGCCCAGAATAGGTCTTCGAACCGACCCGGGATGTAACGGTTGATGTTCACCCCGAACGCCAGCTGTTCGGCCTGGGTGAAACGGAGCTGGGAGAACGGGATCGCCATCTCGGCGAACCAGCCCTCATCGGTGACCTGCGCGTCGGCCGACCAGATCGGCTCGTAGGAGAAGTCGCGGTCGAACTGTTTGTCGGACGGGGTGAAGTAGTCCACGCGCCCGCCCGCCGCCGTGACCGTGAACGTGTAGGACGTGCGCCGGTTCAGGTACGAATCGATCGAGATCTTCAGTCGGTCGGATTCCCCGTTGTCGTCGCGGCGCGCCAGGTTGGCCCGGATATCGGAAGGGTTCGGGTCATACATCCGCCCGGCCACGTAGAGGTTGTTCTCGTCGTAGGCGAAAGCGACCTCGGTACGCACCGTGGGCCGCGCGCCTTCGATGGGCTCGACCTGGATGAAATCGGACACCCACACGACGCGCTGCCAGATTTCCTCGTCCAGCTGGCCGTCCACCTGAACGCTCTCGTCGGGTCGCAGCCGGATGGCCTCCGTGGAGCGGCCCTCACAGCCAGGGTTGGTCCGTCGGCAGACGCCCGCCAGCTCGGCCCAGTTCTCCGGGACTTCCGCCTGCGTCTGCTGGGCCCGGCGAGCCTCGTTGCCCTGCGCGCGCGCAGGAGCGGGAAGTACGAGCACGGTCCCGGCGACGAGCGCCGCGACCGTGCCGTACAGCGTCATGACCCGTCGGCCCGTCGTCCCTGTGTGTCTCAACACCACCGCACCCTCACCCTGTACGTGATTCTCTCTTCCCCGTTCGCGGGGATCCGAACCTGAAACTTGAACGTGTGCGCGTCGAGCTTCTGCGCGGCATGGCTGGAGGAGATGATCTCCCAGTCACCGCCCACGGGCTCCACGACTTCCACGACGGCCGCATCGTCCTTGTGGTTTCGGAGGCTGATCTCCCAGGTGCTTTCCGAGACGCAGCTGCCCAGCACGTCATAGTCCGCCTGGCGGCGGTCCCCGACCACGTCGAAGGCCTCGCCCATCTTGATCGACACGGTCTCGCCGCGGGGCGTATGGTCGATCCGGTCCTCGCCGACGAACTGCTGCGCACCCGACGCGTCGCGTTTGTAGACACGCACGATGCCGGCCGGCAGCGGCATGCCGAGTCCATTGCCCTCGGAATTCTCGAAGTCGAGATACACCCCAACCTTCTGGTTCGAGACGACTTGTCCGTAGGAGCCCCGATAATACTGTGCCGCACCGTAAAAGATCAGGCGCTTGTCGAGACCGAACGACGGAGACTCGAGCAGGCTCACCTGTTTCTGCTCGTTCTGCCGGATCGTGGTCGGTCGCCCGAGCGTGTACAGGTGATACTCGAAGAACGCTTCCTCGGCGAATCCCGTTGCATCGGCGGCCGCCGCCTCCATCACCTGGGCCCGGCGCATCATCTCGTTCCGGCCCACCCGCTGGACGTCGCCGGCGACCAGCTTGAGTGTCGCGTCGTCGTAGCCGGCTCCACTCTGGTTGGTCAACGTCACCCATCCGGTGATGCCGGCCTCCGAGTCATCCTCGTCGAGCACCATCACGTAGTCGGATTTCCAGTTCAGCCCGCCCGTGAGGTAGGACGCTTCGACCCGCTGGCGGTCTGCCCGGCTGTCGATGAGCCACACGAGCGTCGGACTGGCGATCAGATCGTCGGGTACCTCGGGAAACGACAGCCGGCCCGGCACGTTGTACGTGATTTCGTCGTCGATCCGCAGGATGGGGCCGCCGTTGACCGACAGGACCTCGGCGTCTTTCACCTCCTCGCGCTCGTCCGCCTGGTTCCACACGTGCACCTTCACGGTCCGGCCCACGTATTTTTCGAGCAGCTTCTGCGGATTGAGCAGGTCGTACCGATAGTTCTGCTCGAGCACCGACAGGCGGCCGTTCCCCGATAGACTGCGGATGTGCACGGTCTCCGGCTGGATCGAGGAAGCCACGTCACCGAACTCGAGGCCCAGTACGCCGCGACCGAGATCCAGGGCGCGGATGTCGCGTACGAGGCCGAAGTTTTGGTTGTAGACCGTGATCGTTACCGATTCCCGGTCGGCCGCGGTCGATTTCGTCGTCGTGTCGGCGACCGCGGCGGTCGCCTCGAGGTTCGCCGGCGACCGGTCGCGTTTCGCGGTGCGCGGCGACTCGGGAGCACCGGCGGCGGGGGCCACGGCGAGGGCGAGCAGACTCAACATCGTGATTCTGGACATCGTTCGTCTCCGGGTTGGGAAAACCTGATGTTTCCGTTCCCCCCGAATGACGAGCCGGGCGGGATGTCTTGCACACGTGGGGGCCGGCCCTCAGTCCTTTCGCACGCCCGGCGGTTCCAGCGCGGCCAGCGTCCGCATATTGCCGCCCGCCCGCACGAGCAGCATGAAGAGCATCGTCGACACGGCCAGCAGGCCGAAGACATCGAAGATCGTGAAGGAGACCCCGAACAGCGAGAAGGGCAGGGGCGTCCATACGATCGCCAGCGTGTTCAGCGTGATCAGCATCAGCCGCGTCTCTGTCGGGCCGATCGTGCCGTGTCCCAGCGTGAACTTCCCGAACACGTGCGTCTCGAGGTAGACGTTGATAGAGAGGAGCAGGTAGGCGATGGCGATCGCCAGGCCCACTGATAGAAGCATCAGGGGAGAGAAGCCCAGGCCGAGACCGATGACGAGGGTGGAATAGGCGTCCGTCAGGTGGTCGAGATAGAAGCCGTAGCGCGGCCGCTCGATCTTCCGGGTGCGCGCCAGGGTTCCGTCCAGGCTGTCGCCGTACCACTGAACGACCAGGAATCCGCTGGCCGCCCACAGCCACGACAGGTCCCGGTTCGAGAGCATGTACGCGACGCCGATGCCCGTGGAGGCCAGGAGGCCGAGAATCGTGAGGTGATCGGGCATGACCCGGACCGGCAGCGCGGCGGCGAGCTTCGGCAGGGCCCACGCCTCGAATCGCGCGAGAGCGAATCCGCCCGTGCGCTCGTGCTCGCCCTCCCGGCGCTCCTTCACGCCGCGCTTCCCGTCCGCGACCCATGTGCTAAACAATTAGCATATGGGCGACCGCACGACAAGCGGAGGCTCATCTCGAGGCTCCGGACTCGTCGCGGTCGACGACGAAGGCGTCGCGCTGCGCAGTCGGGACGAGGACCACGTCGAACACGTTGACTCGCGCCGGCCGGCTGGCCACGTACCACACGGTGTCCGCCACGTCGTCGGGAGTGAGCGGCTGGAAGCCTTCGTACACGGCGTCGGCCCGTTCCGCGTCGCCGTGGAAGCGCACGACCGAGAACGCGGTCTCGACGTATCCGGGATCGACGCTGGATGCCTTCACGCCCGTGCCAGACAGATCGACGTTCATCCCCTTCGTAAGCGCCTTCACACCGAACTTCGTCGCGTTGTAGACGTTGCCCTTCGGATATACCTGGTGGCCCGCGGTGCTGCCGATGTTGATCACGTGGCCCGAGCCCCGTTTCACCATGCCGGGCAGGATGGAGCGCGAGACGTACAGCAGGCCCTTGAGGTTCGTGTCGATCATCCTGTCCCAGTCGTCCGGCTTCCCGTCCTGCACGAAGTCGAGGCCCGAGGCGAGGCCGGCGTTGTTGACCAGCACGTCGGGTACCCCCGCGTCTCCAGCCAGTGAACAGGCGGCCTCGCCCACCGCGTCACGGTCACGCACGTCCACCGCGGCGGTGTGCACCGTGACGCCGTGCTCCAGGGTGAGCTTCGAGGCGAGGTCGTCGAGTCGCTCGAGGCGGCGGGCCCAGAGCGCCAGGTCATGGCCCTGCGCGGCAAAACGCCGCGCACACGCCGCGCCGATGCCGGAGCTCGCGCCCGTGATGAGCGTGAGAGGCGGGTCGTTCGGGCGGCCGGTACTGGCTTGCGACATGGAATTCTCCGTCCGGGGTTCGCAGGTCGGGACGCAGCGACCCTTCAAAGTGGGCACGTGGTCCTGAGCGCCGCTAGGTTCAGCCCATGGCCCAGTCGCCGGATGCCGCTCCGAATCGAATGTGGCTTCTGCCCGTACTCTCCCGGGTGGCCCGCGGGGCCGTCTACGCCTTCTACCGCTTCGAGACCGGTGGCGAGACGCCCCCGTCCAGCGGCCCGGTACTGTTCGTCGCCAACCATCCAAACTCACTGGTCGACCCCGCCTTCGTGGCGGCGGCGGCCGGCCGGCCGGTGCGTTTCCTCGCCAAGGCGCCCCTGTTCACCGACCGTCTCGTCGGCTGGTTGATCCGGGCCAGCGGTGCCCTACCCGTGTACCGCCGGCAGGACGATCCCGGCCTCATGCGGCGCAACGCGTCGACCTTCGTGGCGGTGCACGAGGCGCTGGAGGCAGGGGCGGCCGTAGGGATCTTTCCAGAGGGGATCAGCCACAACGCGCCCCGGCTGGCGGACCTGCGCACCGGGGCGGCCCGTATCGCGCTCGGCGCGAGCGTCCGGCTCGAAGGCTCGTTCCCGATCGTCCCGATCGGCATGGTACTCCGGGACAAGGGGCGCTTTCGCTCGGCGGCGGTGGCGATCGTGGGGCCCCCGGTACCGTGGACGGACCTGGCGGGCCGGCCGGAGGAAGATGCCGACGCCGTGCGCGAGCTAACCGCGCGGATTGGCCACGCGTTGCGAGACGTCACCGTGAACCTGGACAGCTGGGAGGACCTGCCGACCGTCGAGTGCGCCGAGGCGGTCTACGCCGCGGAGCTGGACTTGGCCCGGACGCCCGAAGAGAGGGTGCGGAGGCTCCGGGAGGTGGCGGAGACATTGGCGCGCTACCGGCGGGAGGACCCCGAGCGAATCGACAGCCTGTACCGGGCGGTCGAGCGATTCCGGGCCCAGCTCGAGGTGCTCGACCTCGCGCCGGACGATCTCGACGCGCAACCGGACGCATTGCGGGTGACGAGTTGGTTTCTCCGCCGGATGGTCCTGTTCCTCGTGGGCGTGCCGCTGGCGGCCGCCGGGACGGTCGTGTTTATCGTGCCGTATCGCCTGACCGGCTGGATCGCGCGCCAGCCCGGTCTCGACCCGGACGTTCGCTCGACCTGGAAGATCCTCGGCGGGGCCGTCTGCTACACCGTCTGGGTGTTCCTGCTCGCGGCCGTCGCGGGGTTCTGGCTAGGCGTTCCAGTGGGGCTCGCCAGCCTGGTCGGCCTTCCGCTGCTCGGGCTGGCGACCGCGGGAGTGCGCGACTCGTGGGTGGATGCCCGCCTGGACATGCGTCGCTACCGGACGCTGCTCGCCGGGGGCGAAGTGCTCGAGCGACTTCGCGAGCACCGTCGAGTGCTGGCCGAGTCGCTCGAAGTCATGCGGGTGACACTGGACTGACGGGGCCGAAGTGCCCGGCCTTCGTCGTGGGGCACGTGACTTGCTCTCCTCACTGGTCGTCTTATCGGAAACGACGTCTTCGAGGGCCAGAACAGCGGGACGGGAGCGACACTCATGTACGGCATCATGCACGAAGGTCACGGAAGTGCGAGACCGCGGACGCGTCGCGGCGTGCGAGCGGGGCTGACACTGGCGCTCATGTCGCTGGCCGCCTGCGGCGGCGGCCATGAGCTGGAGCGCTACTCGTTCGTCGGCCAGACGGTCGCCGTGGCCGACTATCCGGCCCCGTCGCCCGACCTGTGGACGGGCGACTACGACGTGGTTGGCGACGACGTGATCACAGCGGTCGTGGATGCGGGTTCCCGGGTCGCGAAGGAAGTCGAGGCCCGCCATGCCCGCACGCGGCTCGACAGCGCCGCGAACCTCGTCGACGTGCGTCAGCGCCTGTCGTCCCGCACGCTCGAGCGAACCGCCCGCTACCTCGGCGCCACCGTGGCCGAGGACGCGGCCGGGGCGGACTTTCTGCTCGAGATCTACGTGCGCCAGTTCGGCATCGATGCGCGGGGTGATCGCGCGGCGCGGGTGTTCATGAAGGTCGAGGCGGTGCTCCTCGATCGGCGGACCGGTCACGAGGCGTGGAGCGTCGTCGTGGACAGCCACGACCGGCTGACGCCGTCGGTCCGCTCAGGCGTGGTTCCCGCCGACATCGTCACGGCCGGCACGCTACGCGAGCTGACCGTCGAGGACATGCGCCTTGCCCTGGCCGGTCTCACGGACTTCACGTCCGACTACGTGACCAATGAGCTGCGCGAGGACCTGCGCGACGCCCGCGACTGACGGGTAGCGAGCCTACCGGTTGCCGACGATCGTGATCGTGGCCGGGTAGTTCATCGGGCCGAGCGGCGTTTCGATCGTTGGCGTCGCGCGCAGCTTGACGTTCGCCGATTCCGAGCGGGCGCCGGCGAACCGCAGCGCCAGGTTCAGCAGCTCCTGAGTGTTGCCGTCGAAGAACTCGACGAGGTTCAGACTCACGCGGACCGGCACGATCTGCGGCTCTCCGGGCGGAAGCGTCACCTCTCGATCGATCACCCCCCCCACCGTCTCGCGATCGTCGAGCAGCAGCGTCCACGCAAAGCGTACCATGCGCGCGGTCGTCGAATTCTCTGCCGGGTTCTCGGCTCGTACGTCCACGGTGAACTCCAGGGGGAGCTCGTCGTCGGCGAGCGCGGCGGCGAAACGGGCGGCGTCTACCGCCGACACGTCGTCCGCCGAGCGGACGCGCGTGAGCTCGATCCCGGCCAGGCGACCGTCGCCGACTCCCTCGATCGCGAACTCGACGTTCCGCAGCGCAGCGATCTGCTGCAGGGTCGCGCACGCTCCGGCGGCCGAGGCGGCGAGCAGGAGACCGAGGGCCAGCTGGCGCTTCACGCCCCGTTCATCAGGTTCTCGGGATTCAGTCCCTCGAGCTCAGGGAGGACGAACATCCCGTCCTTCCGGACCAGGACGTCGTCGAACCACAGCTCGCCGCCGCCGTACTCGGGTCGCTGGATAAGCACCAGGTCCCAGTGGATCTGGCTTCGGTTGCCATTGAACGCCACGTCGTACGCGTTGCCGGGTGTCAGGTGAATGCTGCCGGCGATCTTCTCGTCGAACAGGATGTCGCGCATCGGCTCACGGATGTACGGGTTGAAGCCGATCGCGAACTCCCCGATGTAGCGGGCCCCCTCGTCGGAGTCGAGCACGGTGTTCAGGTGCTCGGAATTGTTGCTGTCGGCGTCGACGATCCTTCCGTTTTCGAACCGAAAGAACACGTCATGGTGCGAGTGTCCCTGGTAGAGCGTCGGCGTGTTGTACTGGATGGTGCCGTTGATGCTGTCACGGACCGGGGCCGTGTAGACCTCGCCGTCGGGGATATTCCGCTTTCCGTCACACGGCTGGGCGTCGATGCCCGCGATGCTGAACTCGAGGTCGGTGCCCGGGCTGACGATTCGCACCCGGTCGGTCGCGTCGACCAGCTCGAGCAGCGGCACGAGAGCCTTCGACATCCGCTCATAGTCCATCGTGCAGACGTCGAAGTAGAAATCCTCGAACACCTCCGTCGGCTTTCCGGCGAGCTGGGCCATCGACGGGGTCGGCCAGCGCAGGACCACCCAGCGGGTCTTCGCCACCCGGATGTCGGAGTGAACGCGCTTCCAGATCAGCTTCTCGAATGCGTTCATCGATTCCGCGGGCACGTCGCTGAGCTCGGAGACGTTGGGCGAACCGCGGACGCCGATGTAGGCGTCCATCTGCTCCATCATCGTCTCTTCGGTCTCCGCCATGGCCACGAGTTGCGGCTCCGTCGCTTCGAGAAGCAGCTGGCGCATGACCTGCTTGCTCTTGAGGAAGACGTTGGGGTGGGCCCCCGCGTCGTGGGCGAGGCGCACCAGCTCACAGGTGAACTCGTGGGGAACGTCGATCGCCTCGATGAGGATCTTGTCGCCTGGCTGGAGATCGCAGGAATAGTGAATGAGCGTCTCCGCCAGGCGCGTAATGCGCGCGTCGATCATGCCCCACCCCCTTCCGCCCGGTCGGATGTGAGAGCCCCAAGAATCATGCATCTTTGGCACAGCCGCATACCATACTCCGCAGTTGGGGCGCCGGGGCGAAGCGCCATCTCTTCGTTCAGACGGTCTTGAAAAAGCGGTGCCGATCACGCGAACGCAAGTGGAATTGCCGTGACGGGGGCGGTCCGTCCAAGTTGCCCTCCATGCGTCATCACGACCTCTTCGTCGCACTTTGTCTCATCGCTACCTCGGTAGCGCCGACGCCCTGCGACTGCAGGTTCGGTGCCGCGACATCGGCGAGGGACGGGCGAAGCTCCAACGAGACGAGGAATCGATGGACCTGTGGATCGAACATGTGACCCTGCTGGACGGCTCCCGCGGCCACATCGGCATCAGCGGGAATCGCATCACTCACGTGGGGCCGGACGCCCCGGACGGGACGGCCGCGCGCACCATAGACGGCACGGACCGGCTCGCTCTTCCGGGACTGGTGAACGCGCACACGCATGCGGCGATGACCCTGTTTCGCGGCTATGGGGACGACATGCCGCTTCGACCGTGGCTCGAGGAGCGGATCTGGCCGGCCGAGGCGAAGCTCACCGACGAGGACGTCTACTGGGGGACCCGCCTGGCTTGCGCCGAGATGATTCGCACCGGCACGACCTTGTTCAATGACATGTACTGGAAGGTCCCGAACGCCGTGCGGGCGATCCAGGACGCGGGCCTGCGCGGGACGGTATCGGCCGGGCTGATCAGCGGTGGGTTCATGGGCGACCTGAAGGGCGAGATGCGCGAGCTGATCGCCATGTACGAGGACGGGGAGTTCGGCGACCGCATCCGGTTGGCGATCTCCCCGCACGCTCTGTATACCGTCACGCCCGACGACCTCGAATGGTGCGCCCAGCTGGCTACCGATCACGATCTCCCGATTCAGATTCACCTGTCCGAGACGCTGCGGGAGGTGGAGGAATGCGTGGAAGAGTACGGCCTGCGTCCGGCCTTTCACCTCGAGCGGCACGGGATCCTCGACCGGCCCACGACGCTGGCGCACGGAGTGTGGCTCGATCGAGAGGAGCTCGCGATGCTGGCGACTCATCCGGCCACCGTCGTCCACAACCCGGTCAGCAACCTGAAGCTGGCCTGCGGGCAGGGCCGCGACGTGCGTGGCTGGTTCGACTATCCGGGCGCGAAGGAAGCGGGCGTGAACGTGGCGCTGGCCACGGACGGCACGGCGTCGAATACGAACCTCGACATGTTCGAGGAAATGAAGTTCGCGTCGCTGATGGCCAAGCACGCCTCCGGCGATCCAACCTGCATGCCGGCGGCCGAGACGGTGGAGATCGCGACGCGAGGCGGAGCGGACGGCATGGGATGGGTCGACGCCGGGCGTCTGGAGCCCGGAGCGCTGGCCGACCTGGTGCTGCTCGACCTTACCGAGCCCACGCTGACGCCGATGCACGACCCGGCGAGTCATGCCGCCTACGCCGCGAACGGACAGTGCGTGCACACGACGATCTGCGACGGGCGGATCCTCATGGAAGGCGGTGAGATCGAGGGGTACCCGGAGGTCCGGGCCCGGGCGATCGAAGCGGCGCGCAGGGTGACCGGGGATGGTGCGTGACGTGTGTCCGATCAGGGTGCCGGCCGTCAAGTCGTTCACCGCCGAGTTCGGCGCCCCTCCCGTGCTCCAGGCCCGCGCCCCGGGGCGCGTGAATTTGGTCGGTGAGCACGTGGACTACGCGGGGCTGCCGGTATTGCCGATGGCGATCGACCGGGGGATCTGGTTGACCGTGCGACCGCGTGACGACCGCCGCGTTCGCCTGGTCGACGAGCACGCGAGATTCGGGCGCCGCGAGTTCGAGATCGAAACGACGATCGCGCCCTTCGGAACCGGGGACTGGGGCGACTATCCGAAGGCGGCGCTGCAGGGCCTCGTGGCCGGGGGTTTCGAGCCCGCCGGATTCGACGCTCTGCTGTCCTCCGACCTTCCGCCCGCTGCCGGTCTGAGCTCATCCTCGGCGCTGGTCGTGGCGTCCGCGCTCGCCGGCCTGGCCGCCGCGGAGGCTCCGGCCGTGGACCCGCTCGTCCTGGCCGCGCTGCTCGCCGATGCGGAGCAGTACGTGGGCGCTCGGGGAGGTGGGATGGACCAGGCGACGATCCTCGCGGGGCGGATCGATCACGCCCTGCGGATCGGCTTCGACCCGCTCACGGTGCGCGGGGTTCCGGTGCCCGAACGGTGGCGCTTCGTCGTCGCGCACAGCCTCGCGTCGGCGGAGAAGTCGGGTGCGGTGCGGGACACGTACAATTCGCGTCGGGCCGAAGTCGAAGCAGCAGCAGCCGCTGTCGGAGACGGATCGACATATCCCGCTCTCATGGCCAGCCGGTCCGTGGAGGAGCTGCTGACGGAGGCCCGGCCGGTCCTGGACGAGACGGCCTACCGCCGGTTTCGCCACGTGGTGACCGAAGCGGATCGGGTTGCCCTGGCCGAAGCCGCCCTGGCCGCGGCGGAGGCCGTTGTCTTCGGAGCGCTCATGCTCGCCTCGCACGCCAGCCTCCGCGACGACTTCGATGTGAGCACGCCCGCGCTGGACGAACTCGTCGAGATGGCCATGGACGCCGGGGCGGTCGGAGCCCGGCTCACGGGCGCGGGCCTCGGCGGATGCATCGTGGCTCTCCTCCCCGCGCCCGCCGTGCCAGCGTTCCAGCGCCGCCTGGCAGAGTCCTTCTATGGGCCGCGCGGCGTCCGGGACTCGTCGGAGCGGATGTTCGCGGTCCTCCCCTCCGCAGGGGCCGCCGTGTGTTCGATTTGATCCCCCTGCGCGACCGCTCTGGCATGATCGCGATGCTCGGCTCATGATGTGCCAACCGCGCGCCATGAGCCGAGCCACGTGGAGGGCCGCCGTGCACATCTGCCTGCTGACGGACCAGGACCTCGACGCTCCCGATCAACTGGAGGACGATTGGCCGTGTGACCCCCGGCCGTTCCTTCCCGAGGCGGAATGGACCCTCGCGGTGCTCGAGAAGGACACGGCCGTTGCACAGATCAATGCGCTGGCCGCCCGCGACTTCGTCGAACTGTTCTTCAACCTGTGCGACGGTGCCTGGGACGAAGGGGACACGCCGGGCATCGAGGTCGTGCAGACGCTCGAGCGCCTGGGCGTGCCGTTCACGGGATCCACGTCCGATTTCTTCGAGCCATCGCGCGAGGCGATGAAGCGCGCATGCTGGGCCTGGGACATCGACACGCCCGGTTACGTGATCGCCAGGAACGACCGGGACCTCGAACGGGCCGCGAACACCCTGCGCTTCCCGCTCATCGTCAAGCACCCGAGCAGCTACTCGAGCATCGATCTCACGCGGGCCTCCCGGGTCGAGAATCCGCTCGACCTGTTCGAGCGCGGGCGGAAGATGATCGCGAAGTACGCTGGCGCCCTCGTCGAAGAGTTCATCGACGGCATCGAGGCCACCGTCCTCGTGGCGGAGAATCCGGACGACCCCGCCGCGCCGATCGCCTTCACTCCGATGCGCTACGTGTTCCCGGACGGAGACACGTTCAAACATACCGAGTTGAAATGGGTCGACTACCAGGACATGACCAGCGTCCCGGTGACCGATCGTGTGCTGGCGGACCGGCTACGTGATGTCTCCGTCCGCTTCTTCCGGGCGCTGCACGGCGCCGGCTACGGGCGCTGCGACATCCGGGTCGACGCCGACGGGCGACCGTGGATGCTGGAGATCAACGCGAACTGCGGGCTGTACTTCCGACCGGAGGACGCCGGAAGCGCGGACCTCTGCCTGCTGCACGACCCGATCGGCCACGAGGGCTTCACGCGGCTCGTCGTCGCGGCGGCGTTCGCCCGGCATCGTCGGAGGCAGCGGCGGTGGGAAGTTCGGCCGCGGCCGGACGGCTACGGGCTGTACGCGAAGACCGATATCCACCCGGGGAACACGATTCTCGCGCGGGAGGCGACGCCGCACCGACTCGTGACGTTGTCCGAGGTTGAGCGCTCGTGGGGCGAGGCTGAGCGCGGGCGGTTCCGCACCCACGCGTGGCCGCTGACCGAGGAGACATGGGTGGTGTGGGGCCGCAATCCCGACGACTGGATGCCGATCGACCACTCCTGCGACCCGAACGCCTGGTTCGAGGGACTCGACCTCGTTGCGCGGCGGTCGATCCGGCTGGGCGAGGAGATCACGGTCGACTACGCCACGATGTTCAATGAGCGCATGCCGTCCTTCGAGTGCCGCTGCGAGTCGCCGATGTGCCGCGGTACGATCCTGGGGTCCGACTACCTGGCCGACTTCGTGGACCGCTACGGTGAGCACGTATCCGACTACGTGCGGGCTCGGCGGGCCGAACGGCCGAACGTGCACCGGCACGGGGCGGCGTAGGTTTCGGTGGGTCAGAGCGCTCCCAGCTCGTCGATCGCCCCGAGCACGGCGTCCACATCGATCGCCCACATCCGCGGGTGGTGGCCGGCTCGCTCGGTCTCCGAGGCCTCCGAGGGCTCGGGGTACAGCCACCGGATGCTGGAATCGTCCCCCACGGCTCCCATGCGAGCCGGGGATTTCGGCCCGTAGAAGGCTACCAGCGGTGTGCCCACGGCAGCCGCCAGGTGCGCAGGGCCCGTGTCCGGGGCCACGAACAGCACACAACGTTCCATGAGCGCGGCCAGCGTCTCGAGGTCGGTCCTGCCGGTCACGTCGACGACACGGTCGGACGACACGGCGCCGGCGATCGTGCGGTTCACTCCCGCCTCGAGGTGGGTCCCGGTGAGGATTACGCGATCGACCCCCCGATCGATCAGCGTCCTGACAAGCCGCACGTAGCGCTCCGTCGGCCACTGTTTCGCGTGCGGCCGGAGACGACGGCGGCGGACATAGTGTCCGGCGTGGAGGCCCACGATTTTGTCGGTCGCCGACGCTCCCGACGCCTCGATGAGGGATCCGGCCCGGGCGCGGGCGGCTTCGCCGACCGGATAATCGTAGTGCCGTCCATCCGCGGGGATGCCCGCCCGGGCGACCACCGCCAGGGCGTCGTCGACGGCGTGAGAGGGACTCCGCGGCGCGCCCGCCCGATCGGGGTCGTCTCCCTCGCGGTCGACTCCGTAGATGCGAGGCCCCCGAAGATCCTCGGCCAGCCGCCGGTAGATCTCGGAAGACTCGATCAGCATGACGGTGTCGAACCGGATGCGTCGAAGTCGCCGGAGCAGGAGCGCACGCTCCGGGTTGACGATGGGCGGGACCTTTCGCCACCGCAGGACGTGGAGTTGGTTCGGGTGGCGATTGGTAGCGAGCGCGGGCAGGCCCAACTCGCCCGTGAGCACGTCGATGCGAGCCTCCGGCAACGCATGCCGCAACGCTCGGATGGCCGGCGTCACGGCAAGGAGGTCGCCGACCCGGCCGAAGCGCACGACCAGGACGCGCCGGGGCGGTGGCTCGCGATCCATCATTCCGCCGCCTACCCGAAGCCGACCCGCGGGACGAGCCGCAGCAGGGCGAACCCGGCCAACGCCGCCACGGCGGCCGCCATGCCGGCCGGCCCCGTCTCGCCGTACAGGGCCCAGCCGGTTCCGAACAGGGCGGCATAGACGACCACGCAGCCCAGGCCCCAGCAGGCGAACGCGACGGCGAGGCTGCCATCGGGTCCGCGTCCCCGCGTGTCCACAACCCGACGCCATCCACGACCGAACGGACGGATGCGATCGTAGAAGTTCTGCAGGGTCTCCGTGTCGGCGGGTGGCGTCAGCAGGGTCACGAGCACCCAGACGACGGTTGTTCCGAGCACCCCGAGCACGAGCTGCACGGACGGGTCGAGCGCCGGGAATCCGATCGCTTCGTGGACGAATCGGAAGTGAATCGCCAGCAGGAACGACACGACCATGCCGCTGATCTCGCTCCACGCGTTGACCCGCCACCAGAACCAGCGCAGCAGGAACACGAGTCCCGTGCCGGCTCCGATCTGCAGCAGGATCTGAAACGCGTCGACGGCGTTCTGCAGCCACAGGGCGACGAGCGCGGCGAGAACGATCAGGCCGACGGTCGTCGCCCGAGCCACCGCGACGTAGTGCTTTTCGCTCGCGTCGCGGCGGATGAACCGCCGGTAGAAGTCCGACACGACGTAGGACGCGCCCCAGTTCAGGTGCGTGCTGATCGTCGACATGTAAGCGGCGGCAAGCGAGGCGACGACAAGACCCAGCAGGCCCGAGGGCAGGAAGACGAGCATCGCGGGGTAGGCGAGGTCGTGGTCGATGATGCTTGGATCGAGCCCGGGGAACGCCGCAGCGATCGAGTCGAGGGTGGGATACACGAGGAGCGACGCGAGCCCCACGAGGATCCAGGGCCACGGCCGGAGCGCGTAGTGCGCGATGTTGAACCACAGGACCGAGCGCATGGACTCGCGCTCGTCGCGGGCCGCGAGCATTCGCTGCGCCACGTAACCCCCGCCACCGGGTTCCGCCCCGGGATACCAGGTCGCCCACCACTGGACGGCGATCGGCACCACGAAGATGGGGACCGCCGTCCGCCAGTCGGAGACGTCGGGCAGCAGGCCCAGCGCCCCCTGCAGTTCGGGATGCTGCACGAGCCCCGCGAGCCCGCCGACCTCGGGCCGGGCGAGCGCATACCAGGCGGCAGCGAACGCGCCGGTGAGCGAGACGACGAACAGGAGGAGGTCAGTCACCACGACGCCCCAGAGGCCCGACGTGGCCGAGTAGGCGACGGTGACCGCCCCGGCGATCAGCACGATCTCGTACTTCCCGAGCCCCAGCAGCACCCCGCCGATCTTGATGGCGGCGAGCGTCACGGTGGCCATGATCATCACGTTGAAGAACACGCCCAGATAGAGGGCCCGAAAACCGCGCAGGAAGGCGGCCGGGGCGCCAGAGTAGCGCAGCTCGTAGAACTCCATGTCGGTGAACACGCCCGACCGCCGCCACAGCTTGGCGTAGAAGAACACGGTCGCCATGCCGGTGATCAGAAAGGCCCACCACGCCCAGTTCCGGCTGACGCCGCCGGTTCGAATGAAGTTCGTGACCAGGTTCGGCGTGTCGGTGGAGAAGGTCGTGGCGACCATCGACGTGCCGAGCAGCCACCAGGGGAGCGTGCGGCCCGACAGGAAGTACTCCTGCGTGCCCCGCCCCGCCCGCCGGGCGAACCACAGACCGAGCACGAGGGTCACGACGCCGTAGACCGCGACGACGGTCCAGTCGAGCGTCGTCAGCCGCATGTCGGGTGCCCCGTCACGGTCGCGTCAGCCGCGGAACGCCCGGCGGATGGAAGCCGGATAGCGGCCCTCTTGCACGGCCTTCTCGAGCACCTCGCGCAACCGATGCGCGTCTGCCGCATGCGTCATTCCGACCCAGCCTTCGTCCGGTCCGGGTAGAAGGTCGACGTCGAGCAGGCCCTCGTGCACCATGTGATCGACGGCGCTGCTCAGGCGGTACTCCTCGCCCTGGCCTTCCGCCACATCGTACGTCCATTTCTCGTACTGGCGCATCAGCACCTCGGCCATGCCGGGTCCGAAGCCCCAGAGGTTCATCGAAACCCGCTCGTCGCCCGTCAGTGTCACCGGGTCACCTTTGGGAGTTCGGCCGTGGAGCTGCCCGTCGTCGCCCTCGATGTCGAGGATCTCGTCCACGCCCGCGACCCGCATGCCGCCGTCGGTCCGGCAGACGGCCCGCGCCACGCCGCCGTGCTCCGACAGGGTCGCACCGAGCCGGTACCCCACGACGCACCCCTGGATGAGAGAGCCCGGACTGCTCTGCTTGAGCCGTTCCGCCACGGCGGCGAACGCCTCGCGCCCGTAGAGGTCATCGGTGTTGCAGACGGCGAACGGCCCCTCGACGAGGCCCCGGATTCCCGCCACGGCGTGGCCGGTGCCGAGCGGCCGCATCTGCCGCACGTAGGACGACGGGACCGAGTAGCCGAACCGTTCCTCGAACGCGTCGCGGATCGCCGCTTCGTTGTCGGACCGGACGACGAACGCGACGCGGCCGAATCCGCTGCTCAGGGCGTCGTAGATGTTGTAATCGTGGAGAACCTCGCCGTCAGGCCCGACGGGGGTTTCCTGCTTCGATCGTCCAAAGCGCTTCGACAGGCCGGCCGCCAGCAGGACGAGAGTCGGGGCTTGCATGAAATCGAGCTCCTCAGAGAGTGGGTCGCCGCCGGAACATAAGGAGGCGCGGCCCCGGCTGGAACCGGGTCCCATGTGCCGCCATATTCGCCCCGGCGACGGTGCGGGATCGAGATCGACCTCGAAAGGATCCGGATATGCAGAGATGGTGGATGGGCGGACTGGTGCTCGCGGTGCTCGCCGCGGCGTGTGGGGACGAGGCGCCGTCCCCCACGGAGCGTCTCGGCGTGGAAGCCGCCGCGACGGCGCTCACCGATGCCCTGGTGGCGCGGAACGCGGAAGCACTCGACAGCCTCCTGGCGGACGATTTCCTCTGGGTGCGTAACAGCGGAGCGACCGGCAGCCGGAGGGAGTTTATCGCCGCTCTCACAGATCCGTCGCTGCAGCTCGATCCGATCGATCCGATCGACGTCGCCTGGCTCGTGCACGGCGAGACCGCCCTGGTGGTCGGCGAGGCGATGCTGACCGGCAGGCTGAACGGCCAGCGCGTCACCGACCACCATCGGTTCGCCGACTTCTGGGTGCTGCGTGACGGTGCGTGGCGCCTCGCGTATGTCCAGACCACCACCATCCCGGAAGGCTGAACGGCATGATCCGTCACTCTCCGATGCTCCCTGCGGCGCTCCTCGCCCTGACCGCCCTGGGTTCGCTCGCGGGGCCGGCCGCCGCGCAGGAGGATCTCATCCAGTCCGGGCCCATGGTCGGGTACTCGGAGATGCGAGAGGTCGCCCTCTGGGTGCAGACGACCCGGGCGGCGGACGTGAAGTTCGTGTACTGGGACGTGGAGGATCCCGAGAGCCGGCGCGAGACCGCCGAGGTTCGGACGACCGCGGACGACGCCTTCGTGGCGGAGATCGCGGCGATGCTCCTGGAACCGGGGCGGCGCTACGGCTACGAAGTGCACGTCGACGGCCGGGCCGTACCGATCGACTGGCGGCTCGAGTTCCAGACGCAGGAGCTCTGGCAATGGCGGCACGATCCGCCCGAGTTCCGGATCGCCCTGGCGAGCTGCTTGTACGTGAACGAACCGGCGTACGACCGTCCCGGCGACCCCTACGGCTCGGACTTTCGGATTCTCGACGCGGTCGTGAGGGCGCGTCCAGACGCCATGCTGTGGATGGGCGACAATACCTACCTGCGCGAGACCGACTGGTATTCGCGCTCGGGGATCCTCCACCGGTACACCGACACGCGATCCTACCCGGCTCTTCAGCCGTTGCTCGGTGCCACCTCGCACTACGCGGTCTGGGACGATCACGACTACGGACCCGACAACTCCGACTGGACGTGGCGCGAGAAAGCAACGACGAAGGACGTGTTCGACCTGTTCTGGGCGAACCCGAGCTCCGGCACGCCGGAGTTCGGCGGCATCGCGACCAGCTTTCAGTGGGGAGACGCGGAGTTCTTTCTCGTGGACGACCGCTGGTTCCGTTCGTCGGAGAACCGGGTGAGCGACCGGCGTATGCTGGGTCCGCAGCTCGAGTGGCTGATCGATGCGCTCGCCTCCAGCCGGTCGACGTTCAAGTTCGTGGTGGTGGGCGGTCAGATGCTGAATCCGGAGGCTCGCTGGGAGACCTTCGCGACCTTTCCGGAGGAGCGCGCGCGTCTCCTCGACGCGCTGCGCGAGAACGACATCCCGGGCGTGATGTTCCTGACGGGAGACGTACACTACACGGTGCTGACCCGGATGCCGCGCCAGGGCACATACCCGCTGTATGACATGACGGTATCACCGCTGACCGCGGGCCCGAACGAGACGGACGAGGCGACGAACAACAACTACCTGCTCGTGCCCGGCACCCTCTACGCGGACCACAATTTCGCCACGCTCGATTTTTCGGGCCCACGGAAGGACCGGGTGATGACCATCAGCGTGCGGTCGGCCGACGGTGACGTCGTATGGACGCGGGAGATCCGGGCGAGCGAACTGCGCTAGATGCCCCCGATCCATGCGGCGACTTCAGCCGCCAACTCGTCAACCACCTCCTCGCCGGTGCGGCCCGTGCGCTTGAGCACGTGGAATCCGTGGTCGGCGTCCTCGACGACGTGAAGAGTCGGCACGGGACGGAGATCCGCGAGGACGGGACGCAGGAGCTCCAGATCGGCCAGCCGGTCACGCGTGCCCTGCAGGAACAGCATCGGCAGTCCGACACCGGCCAGGTGCTTCGCCCGTTCTGTGCCGGGCCGTCCCGGAGCGTGAAGCGGGAAGCCGAAGAACACGATTCCGCGCACGCCCGGCAACGGCTCCTCGGCCGCGGCGGTCGAGGTCATGCGTCCGCCCATGGACTTGCCGCCCGCGAAGAATAACAGGTCCTCTTCCTCGGCGAGGCGACCCGCCGTTCTCGCGGCCGCCCGCACCGTCGCGACGAGGCGCGGCGAGCGGTCGGGCGGACCGCCCCCGGATTGCATGTAGGGAAACTGGTAGCGCAGGGTGGCGACACCATGCCGGGCGAGGGCGCCCACGGCAGCCTCCATGAAGGTGTGTCGCATGCCGGCGCCCGCGCCGTGGCCGAACGACAATAGGCCCCGCGCGTCGACCGGCCGGACGAGGAGTGCCGAGACGTCTCCGGTCCCGGGTACCTCGATGCGCAGCGACTCGGCGGCGGTCACACGCGTTCGTCCGGATCCGCGGCCCCATCGCCCTGGCCACTCACGCGCGCCGCCTCCGCTTCGATCTCGTAGCCGTCACCGGTCCAGCGGCCCTGCCGGGCTGTCCAGGGGTCGTCGGGACCGGCGCGGTCGAACACCCAGACCCCTTCGCGGCCCTCGTACGTCGCGCTGCCGGCGCAGAACACCTCACCGGCGAAACCATCGATCCGGCGCCGGAAGACGTCGTGGACGTGGCCGCAGAGGTACGCGCCCCGATCGATCGGCGAGGCGGCCGCCAGGAGCTCGTCGAGGTTGCGCAGGCCGTGCTCCTTCGTATCCGGCGAGCCGTCGGCGCGGCAGGGCGCGTAGTGGGTCATCAGGAAGACGAACCGGCCGGCCACCCGTGGATGCTCGAGTGCGGTCCGCAGTCCGTCGATCTGCGCCGCCGGAATGCGTCCGCTGGAGCGCCACGGCAGAAAATTGTTGCGGGAGCTGTTCACCGCGACGACCGCAACGTCGTCGCCGGGGAGCCGCACGAGGGGCCAGGCTCCGTCGGTGCGGAGATCGGGGAGGTCCGTGCGCATTCCATGTTCGAAATATTGCTGGAAGCGCCCCTCTCGGACCGTGGGACGTGTATACACGTCGTGGTTGCCCGGCGTCACCACGAAGCGCGGATCGTCGGGCAGGGGCTCGAGGAGCTCGCGGGCGGCCTCGAATTCGGCGTGCGTGGAGAGAGCGGTCAGATCACCGGTGCAGAGGACGAGGTCCGGCTCGAGCTCCCGGTCGAGATCCACCAGGGCGAGCGCTTTCCGTGCCGCGTCCGCGAAATGGCGGCCACGCCCGCGGAGCAGGTTGAACCCGCCGGCCAGCCGCTTGCCGGGCCAGTCGGTGAACGGAATTCGACGCAGCCCGAGACTGATATGGGTGTCGCTGAAGTGGAGAATTCGCACACCGGATGTTCAGTCGCGGCCGGGCGCCGGGCAACCGCCGAATTGACGGAGCCGGATCGCAGCGGGTAAGGTGGGACCGTCCCGGAATCCATCCAGCGGAGGTTGGACCCATGAAAATGTTCCGGATTTCCCGTCGTTTGCAGTCCCTCGTCGCGCTGCTTCCCGTCGTCTTCCTGCTTGCGGCCTGCCAATCGGCTGACGAGGACGGCGACGGTGCGGCCGCAGACACGATGGCCATGGAGAGCTCGGATGCCTCGCCGGCCATCGGTGAACTCTCGGCCAACTACGCGCGGCACTACAACCTGGGCCATGCCGACCAGGTCGCGGCCCTGTACGTCGATTCCGCCATCACATTGCTCGCCGACGGCACGGTGTCTCGGGGCCGGGCCGAAATCGAGCAGCGTCTGGCCGCCCAGATGGCCAATGGCTCGCCCCAGCTCTCGGTCAGCGTCATCGATACGCAGACGGGGGGCGACACGGCGGTCGCGATCGGTACCTGGCGCCTGAAGGTCACGCCCGAGGGGGCCGATCCGGTCGAGAGATCCGGCCACTGGATGGGCGCGTACGAGCACCAGGCCGACGGCTGGAAGTTGATGGGCCTGATCAGCAACTACGACGCCCAGCAGCGCCCGGAAGCCTACCAGGGCATGGCGCCGGCGGAAACGCCCCTGGAGAACTCGCGCATGGGGCCGCTGATCGACACCTACACGACGGCGTGGAACTCGGGCGACGTGGCAGGGGTCGCCGCGCTGTATGCGCCCGACGCCTGGACTGCCTTCGCCGACAATCCAGTGAACGAAGGGCGCGACGCGATCGAGCAACTCCTCCAGACCCGTGTGCAGGGTAACATCGAGATTCATGGCGTGCGCACGGTCAGCCTGGGTGACGGTTGGACCGTCGACGGCGGCTGGTATCAGATCTCCGGGGGAACGGGCCCGACCTTGAGGGGCAATTACTGGCTCGTTGCCCACGCCGAAGCCGGTGGGACGCAGCAGATCCAGTGGATGGTGTCCAACGGCCGGCCGGTGCCCGCGGGCGGAGCCGGGGGCAGCTAGGCGCCGGGCGAGCGCGGGCCCGGCACGACGGCCGGGCCCGCGCTCCCCGTCATTGCTTCTTCCGGTACGTGCCGTCGAACACTTTCGTCCACGTCGCTCCGCCGTCGGCGGATCTCTCCCACAGCTGGCGGACGCTCCCGTCGTCGGCCGGCGTCCATGTGATCCGTTGCGCTTCGACGCCGTTCGGGGTCTGCAGCTCGCCCGCTAGCATCATGGAGCCGTCGTGAAGCCCGCCGTCCAGGTGGAGGACCAGCCCGCGTCCCCCGACCCACGTCTGGTGCCAGGAACCCGTTCGTCGGTCGTAGGCGTTGAGGCTCTCGCCGATGCCGCCCCCCGTGCCCTCCCATTGCTCGTGAACGGCGCATCCGCCGATGATGGAGGTCACGGTGTTGGTGCCGACGACGTCGCCGTCAGAGTTGGAGACCTCCCAGTCGCCGAGCCAGAAGTCGAACTGGCGGTATTCCGGCGCCGAGCAGGAAGGGGCACCCTGCTGCTGGCCGGCGGCCGATGCCGGAACGAGGAGCAGCGCCGAGCCGGCTACGGCCAGGGAGCGAACGACGCAACCGAAAGTCGACATGAACGTACCCATCGAAGTCATCTCCTCGGTGAAGTGGCGGTCCCCCGGCGCACCCGCGCCGGCGCGTCGAATATATCCACGACCGGGCGTGTAAGGTGAAACACAGGACGCAACCGGGGGGCGGCAGGACGCAACCGGGGGGTGGCGCCGGGGGGATGAACGATCCGGGGGAAACACGAAACATGTCTCGACTCGCGGCTCGCTATGTGAACGCGAGCGAGGCAATGCTGATGCGTCGTGCGAGCCATGGCGACAATACGGCTTTCGGTGAGCTGGTGCGTCGTCACATGCGCCAGGCGTACCGGGCGGCGCTGGGGCTGGTGGGGTCACCGGACGACGCGATGGACCTGTCGCAGGACGCCTTCGCGCGGGCGCTGAAGCACGCCGTGCGGATGGATCCGAAGCGGCCGTTCTATCCGTGGTACTACCAGATCCTGCGGCGGCTGTGCTTCAACTTTCTGCGGGATCGCAAGAATCGGCAGCGGCTGCTCGACGAGACGGGCGCCTGGTTGGCCGAGGACCTGACCGGAGGAGGGCCGGGGGAGAATCCCGAGGCCCGGCTGCAGCGGGAAGATGCCCGACGGATCGTGGGTGAGGCACTGGCGCGGCTTCCCGAGGCGCAGCGCGAGGTGCTGGTCCTGCGGGAGTTCGAAGGGCTGAAGTATCAGGAGATCGCCGACCTGCTGGAGATTCCGGCGGGTACGGTGATGTCGAGACTCTACACCGCGCGGCGGGCGCTCGCCGACGCGCTGGAGGAGCGGTGAACGAGCTGTTGGACGAGCGAAGAGAGCTGTTGATGCGAGCGCTGGACGGTGAGCTCGACACGACGGAGCATGCCGCGTTCGAGACCCGCCTGGCGACCGATCCGAAACTGCGCGAGGAGTGGCGACGCCTCTCCCGCGTCAGGGAGGCCACCATGGCATTGAAGCTTAGAACCCCGCCCGAGGACGTGTGGGACGGGTACTGGACGAGTGTGTACAGCCGCGCCGAGCGCGGAGTCGGATGGATCCTGCTGTCGCTCGGCGCGATCGTGGTGGGAAGCTGGGCCGTGTGGACCTGGGTCGGCGAGCTGCTGACCGATACGACGGCGCCGGTGCTCGTGCGCTACGGCACGCTGGCGATGTTCGTCGGCGTGGTGATCCTGGCGGTCTCGGTCGCCCGGCACCGGTTCAACGTCTCACGTACCGACCCTTACAAGGATATCGAACGATGATGATCACACCCTCTGCGGAGATCCCCGGACGCCCGACGGTCGAGTCCTTCGGGCTCGTCCGGGGAAACACGATCCGCGCGCGGTTCATCGGCAAGGACATCCTGGCCCTGCTTCGCAACATCGTGGGTGGCGAGGTTCGCGAGTACACGAAGATGATGGCGGAGGCCCGCGAACAGGCGCTCGACCGGATGGTGGAGAGCGCCGGGGAGCTGGGGGCGGACGCGGTCGTGAACGTGCGCCTGACCACGTCCTACATCATGGGTTCGGCCGCGGAGATCCTGGCGTACGGCGACGCCGTGCGGCTGGAGGGAGGACCCTGAGGCGCGTGGCGGTCCTGCTCGCGGCGGTCCTGCTGATCGCAACTCCACTCCAGGGACAGGACAGCATGGTCGGCGACTGGAACGGCACCCTCGACGCCGGCACGATGCGGCTGCGCCTGGTTCTGCACATCGAGCAGGGCGAGAGCGGTTATACGGCGACGATGGACAGTCCGGACCAGGGCGCCCACGGAATCGCCGCCAGCGACGTCACGGTCAGCGGCGACTCGGTGAACGTCGCCTTCTCGCAGCTCGGCGCGCGCTATGCCGGCGAGATCTCCGGGGACGGCTCGGCGCTCACCGGCACCTTTTCGCAGGCTGGCCAGACATTTTCGCTCGTCCTCGAGCGCGGTGGTATGGAGGAGGCGCGGCGGCCGCAGAATCCCGAGCCGCCGTTTCCGTATGAGGTCGAGGAGGTGACCTTTCCGGGTGGCGTCGCGGGCGTCGAGCTCGCGGGCACGCTGACCGTGCCGAGCGAGGGGGGACCCCATCCCGCCGCCATCCTCGTCACCGGCTCCGGACCGCAGAATCGGAACGAGGACATCTTTCAGCACAAGCCCTTTCTCGTGCTGGCCGACTACCTGACGCGGCGCGGGATCGTCGTGCTCCGGTACGACGACCGTGGGGTGGCGGAGTCGACCGGCGACTACGCTTCGGCCACGAGCGCGGACTTCACCGACGACGCCGAGGCCGCTTTTCGACTCCTGCGCGATCGGGACGATGTCCGCGGAGACGCGATCGGCGTGATCGGGCACAGCGAGGGCGGACTCGTCGCCCAGCTGCTGGCGTCCCGGCTTCCGCAGCTCGGCTACATCGTCATGATGGCCGGACCCGGCGTGTCGGGCGACTCGATCCTGGTCCTGCAGGCCGCCGCGCTGAACCGGGCCGCGGGGCTGCCGGAGGAAACGCTCGCGGTGCGGACCCGGCTGCAACGCCGCCTGATGGACGCCGCGCTCGGCAACACCGATCCGGAGCGAGCCCGTGCGGAGATCACGGCGGTGTTCGAGACCGAGGTCCCGGGCATGCCGGACGAACAGGTCGAGACCCAGGCCCGGGTGTTGACCTCGCCGTGGATGCTCTGGTTTCTCAACTACGACCCACAGCCAATCCTCCGCAGCCTGACCCTCCCGGTCCTGGCCCTGAACGGTTCGAAGGACCTGCAGGTGCTGGCCGGACCCAACCTGGACGGCATCGCCGAAGGTTTCCGGCAGGCCGGCAATCGGGACTTCACGGTGGTCGAGCTGGACGGGCTGAACCACCTGTTCCAGACTGCCGATACCGGGATGGCGACCGAGTACGGGCAGATCGAGGAGACGATCGCACCCGCCGCGCTGAAGACGATCGGCGACTGGATCGTCGCGCGATTCGGCGGCTCCTGATCGGAGACCGCCCAGGGCCCGAAGAGGCGTCCTAGAAGATCCGGTAGGCCAGGAAGGCCCCGCCCCACGCCAACATCAGCATGTATGCGAACTGGAAGATGGGCCATTTCCAGCCCGCCGTCTCCCGCCGCATGACCGCCACGGTCGACATGCACTGCAGGGCGAACACGAAGAAGACGAGGAGCGCGATGGCCGCGTCCGTCGGCATGTGCTGCTGGAGCGCCTCCTGCAGTTGGAACGACTCCTCGCCGGCCCCCTCCACGCCATAGATGGTCCCCAGGCTGCCGACGATGACCTCGCGGGCGGCCAGTGACGACACGAGGCCGACGCCCACCCGCCAGTCGAAGCCGAGCGGCGCGATGGCGGGCTCGATGAACTGACCCGCCTGTCCGAGGGCACTCTGTTCGACGGTCGGCGGGCCTCCGTCCACCTGCGGGAACTGCGCCAGCACCCAGAGGATCACGGTCACCGCGAAGATGATCCCGCCCGCCCGCTTCAGGAAGATCTTCGACCGGTCCCACAGGCGGTAGAGGACCGAGCGGGGCGAGGGGAGCCGGTACGGGGGTAGCTCCATGACGAAGTCGGCCCGTCGGCCCCGCAGGAAGGTGCGGCGGAGCAGGAAGGCCGTCCCCACCGCCGCGACGATCCCCAGCGCGTACAGCCCCAGCAGAGTCAACGCGCGCGCCCCGAGGAACGGTCCGAGGACCTGCACGTCGGGGATGAACGCCGCAATCAGCAGGGCGTACACAGGCAAGCGCGCCGAGCAGGTCATGAACGGGGTGACGAAGATCGTGGCCAGCCGGTCGCGCTCGTCCTCCACCGTCCGGGCCGCCAGAATGGCCGGTACCGCGCAGGCGTAGCCCGACAGCAGGGGCAGGAACGCACGTCCCTGCAGGCCCACCCGGTGCATCGAGCGGTCCGCGATCACCGCCGCCCGTGCCATGTAGCCCGAGTCCTCCAGGATCGCGAGGAACAGGAACAGGATCAGGATCTGGGGGAGGAAGACGACCACCGAGCCAACGCCGGCCCAGACGCCGTCGATCAACAGCGAGCGGAACCAGCCCGCGGGCAGGACGGCGGCGATCCACCCGCCCGTGGCCGCGATGAACCACTCGACGCCGTCCATGAACGGGATCGCCCAGCTGAAGATGGCCTCGAACACCAGCACGACCATCGCGAAGAAGATGAGCGGCCCCCACACCCTGTGCAGGACGATCGCGTCGAGCTTCTCGGTAAAGCCCGACAGCCCGGGCGCGCGGTACGCCGCCTTGTCCAGGATCGATCGGATCCGCCGCCGCCGGGCCGTCAGGACGTCGATCATCGGCAGGCTGACGCGTCCGTCGTCGGCATCGGGTTGGCTTCCGAGGGCCGAGACCCAGCCGCGATGACGGGTGATCCGAGCGATGAAGTCCTGCACGCGATCCAGCCCGCGCCCGCCCCTGGCGTCGGTGCGGACGACGTCCACGCCCAGCTCCTTCGCCAGGACGTCGTCCTGGACGGCGCCTCGCTGGGCATCGAACTCGTCGATGACGTTGAGAACGAGCAGCGTCGGCAGGCCCATTTCCAGGACGGGCTCGGCAAGCATCAGCTGCGTCTCGAGCCGGGTCGCGTCGACCACCAGGACGACCGCGTCGGGACGGCGCACGCCCTCGATCCGTCCCGCCAGGGCGTCCATCGTCACTCGTTCGTCGAGCGACCGTCCCGAGAACCCGTTGACGCCTGGAAGGTCGAGCAGGTCCACCGTCCGTCCGTCGGGGAGCGTCACCTGGCCCAGGTGCTTCTCCACGGTGACGCCGGGATAGTTGGCGACCTTCTGCCGGAGACCGGTCAACTGGTTGAAGAACGTCGTCTTTCCGGAGTTCGGCGGGCCGACGAGCGCGACCAGGGGCCGAAGCTCGGAGCCCTCGGACGGGGGCGGCGCCGCGGTATCGTGGCAGGTGGGGGCAACGGAGAGTGGGGAAGGCACTGCGGGGGACGACTCCTCAGGCGGCGCCGGCGACGCTCTTCACGCAGAGACAGCGGGCCAGGTCGCGGCGCAGCGCCAGAACGGTTCCGTCCACCAGGACGACGGGATCCCCGGATGGCGACGTGCGCAGCGGGCACATCCGGCAACCGGGCAGCACGCCCCGCTCCATGAGCGGACGCGCGAGCTCTTCGGGCAGGTCCATGCGTACGAGCTCAACCGTCTCCCGCATCGGGACGTGCGCCAGGCGAAGGTCGTCGTTCATGGGCATCCTCAAACTGAGATTGAAACTGATTCTCAACAAGCTAGTAGACGGACGCGGTGACGGCAACGTGGCCCGGTCGTCCGGTCAGCAGGCATCCTCCGAACTCGTTGCGGTCACCGGGGTTTTAGGGGCCATGCGCATCGTATCCCTTTGTCCGAGCCTCACGGAGCTCGTGTTCGACCTCGGTCTCGGCGACTCGCTCGTCGGCCGCACGAAGTTCTGTGTCCATCCCGCCGACCGGGTCGACACGGTCGAGAAGGTCGGCGGCACGAAGAACCCGAAGATCGAGCGAATCGTGGAGCTCGCGCCCGATCTCGTGCTGCTCAACGAAGAGGAAAACCGGGCCGAGGATGCCGCCGAACTCACGACCGCAGGCCTGCGGTGCCACACGAGCATGCCGGTGGGTGTGGC
>Ga0210123_1000209_pt1 | contig 38882 bp, 5 predicted proteins | sample Muzzi_PWB_D2_FD_185535 | JGI IMG/M metagenome (GOLD analysis project Ga0210123, IMG submission 185535) | Wetland microbial communities from San Francisco Bay, California, USA, that impact long-term carbon sequestration - Muzzi_PWB_D2 (SPAdes) | ecosystem: Environmental > Aquatic > Marine >... | reverse complement strand
CGGAGCGGTCCCCGGGCGGATCGGGCAGTGCCCGCCGGTCCACCTTGCCGTTCGGGGTCCGCGGCAGCCCTTCGAGCATCACGAACACGTCCGGCACCATGTAGCCGGGAAGCCGGCCCCCGAGGAAACCACGGAGCGCACCCGCCGTCACCTCCTCGCTCGCGGCGACCACGTAGGCCACCAGGCGCCGCTCGGCCCCCTCGCCCCGCACTGCCACCACCACCTCCCGCAGGCCGGGATGGCCGCCGAGGGTCGCCTCGACCTCCCCCAGCTCGATGCGGAACCCGCGGACCTTCACCTGGTGGTCGATCCGGCCGACGAGCTCGACCTCGCCGCCGGGAAGCCAGCGCACGAGATCCCCGGTACGGTAGAGGCGCCCGCCGGCCCGGCCCGAGTCGCCGGCCGCGAACGGATCGGGCACGAAGCGCTCCGCCGTCAGGGCCGGGCGGCCCAGGTAGCCACGGGCGAGCCCCACGCCCCCCAGCACAAGCTCTCCGGGCACCCCCTGGGGCTGGAGGCCCAGGCGGGCGTTGACCACGTACCCCCGGCTACCGGGCAGAACGCGGCCGATGGTCGGCTCCCCCTGCTCCCCCGCCGGGCAGAGCGACTCGGTCGAGTAGGTGGTGTCCTCGGACGGGCCGTAGAGGTTCAGCACCCGCTGGACGCCCGCGGTTCCACCGGCGGAGCGCGACGCCCGGTAGACCGCGTCCACGAGCTGGCGCCGGAGCACTTCGCCCGCCAGGCAGACGGTGCGCACGCCCGGCGGCAGGCCGGCCTCGGACGCCGCCTCCTCGTCGCCCACCCGGCACAGGCCCTCCATCGCCGAGGGCACGGTGTTGACCAGACGCACCGCGCCCGCCGCGGGCAGGGAGGGCAGCGCCAGGGCGTCCGGAGCCAGGATCACCCGGCCACCGAGGGCGAGCGGCACCAACAGCTCGAATACCGAGAGGTCGAAGCAGACCGACGTCGCGGCGAGCACGCCGGAGAGCTCGTCGGCGTCGAAGGCTCGCGCCGCCCACTCGACGAGCGCGCTCGCGCTCCGATGGGTGATCGCCACCCCTTTGGGGCGGCCGGTCGAGCCGGAGGTGTAGATGACGTAGGCGAGGCCGTGCGGGGAGACCGCGCCCGGCCGAGCCGGCACAGCAGGAGGTGGCTCCCCCTCCCCCGCCCGTTCGAGCTCGGCCGGGGTCACCGCTCGCACCCCGGGCGGCAGGCGCCCGGCCAGGCCCTCCCCCGCCACGGCGACCGTCATGCCGCTGTCGCCGGCCATGAGCGCCACGCGCTCCTCGGGGTAGGCGGGGTCCATGGGGACGTACGCGCCGCCCGCCCGGAGCACTCCCAGGAGGGCGACCGGCAGGTCGCTGGTCCGCTCGAGAAAGACGCCGACCGGCACCTCCGGCCCCACACCGAGGGCCCGCAAACCGGCCGCCAGCCGGCTGGACCGCCGGTCGAGGTCGCCGTAGGTCAGCCGCTCCTCCCCCACCACCAGCGCCTCGGCCTCGGGGTGGGCCGCGGCCTGGTGCAGGAACCGCACGTGGAGCGGCCGGACGGGCTCCGCGGACGCCTGATCACGGTGGCCACCACCCGGCCACTCGATCGCCACCTGCCGTCGCTCCTCGGGGGTCAGGATCGGAATCCGGGAGATCGGACGGTCCGCGTCCTCGACGACCTCCGCCAAGAAGGTCGCCAGGTGACTGAGCAACCGCTCGGCGGTCTCCCGGTCGAAGAGCTCGGACGCGTACTCGAGCGAGCCGACCAGCGCGCCCTCCTCCTCGGTCACGAACAGGGCGAGGTCGAACTGGGCTCCCCGCTGGGGCAGGGGCACCGACGCGAGCTCCAGGCCGTCGAGGTCGAGGGGCGCCCCGGTGCGGCCGAGGGCGAAGGCCCCCAGGCCCCGGAGGCCCGGGATCGGGCTCTTCTGGAGCACCATCATGGTCTGGAAGAGCGGCGGCCGGCTCGGGTCGCGCTCCGCCAGCTCCTCGGCGAGCCACGGAAAGGGCAGATCTTGGTGCGCGAGGACCGCTTCGGTCTCCTCGCCCACACGCACGACGAGATCGGCAAAGGTGGGGTCCCCGCGGAGAGGCGCCCGCACCGCCACCGGGTTGACGAAGTAGCCGACCACGCCGCCGATCTCGGAGCGGGCTCCGCCCCGTCCCCCCCGCCCGGCAGTCGGCGAGCCGACCAGGAACTCATCCTGGCCCGACCAGCGGCCGAGCACCGCCTGCCAGGCGGCCATCAGAACGCTGAACCGGTGGGTGCCGGAGCGCCGGGCGAGCCGGCCCAGACCGCGCCGGAGCACGGGCCCCCGAGGCTCGCTCTCGGGCCGGTCCTGGGAGTGGGGCTCCAGACTGCGGGCGACCGTCGCCCCGGCGAAGCTCTGGAGCGCCGGGCGCGGCCGGTCGGTCGGCAGCTCGAGCGGGGTCGCCGCCCGCGGCCTCGCCCCCTCCCCCTCGGCGCCGCTCCCTCCGCCCAGATGATCACGCCAGAATCGCCAGAGCCGCTCCCCCTCCTCGCCGGCGAGCGAGCGCCGGCGACGGCTCACCCACTCGGCGTGGGTGGTCGCAAGCTCGGGCAGCCCGGCCAGCGGATCCTGTCCCTCGGTGAGCGCCCGGTAGGTCTTCCCCAGCTCGCGCACGACGATCGCCAGCGACCAGAGATCGCCGACGATGTGGTGGAGGGACAGGACGAGGTAGGTGTTCCGTCCGCCCTCGGCCCGGCCGGAGCGCTCGACCCCTTGGGCGAGAAAAACCCGGAACAGCGGACCCCGCTCCAGGTCGAACGGCCGGTAGGCCAGATCCGCCAGCCGCTCCGGCACCTCGGCCTCGCTCCAGGCGGAGCCGTCGACCGCCTCGAAGAAGGCGCCGATCGCATCGCCGGGCTCGAGCACCCGCGGCACCGGCTCCTCCCCCTCCGGCCCGGCACCCAGGGGGAAGGCGGTACGGAGCGCCGGATGGCGGCGGACCAGGGCCTCGAACGCGCCCCGGAGCGCTTCGGGGTCGGCCGCGCCAAGCACGCGACCGGCGGCGGCGATGGTGTACGCGGCGCCCGCGCCGGCCGGGTCGCGCTGGTGGAGCAGCCAGAGGGCCCGTTGCCCCGGCGAAACGGGATGGCCGTCGCCCACCGCCCCGCCGCCCTCGACGCTCCTGCCGCCGCCGCCCTCGGTCAACCCTCTCCTCCGGCCGCCACGGCGCCGAGCTCCTCGACCTCACGCCCCCCGTCCAACCGCTCGGCGAGCGACTCGACGATGTCCTGGGCACGCATGGGCAGAAGCGAGAGCACGGTTTCGCTGATGCCGTGGCTCTCCTCGCAGTACCCCTGGAGATAGACGCCGGCCTCGAAGCCGGGACGCCCGGCCACCCGGTAGTCACGGAGGATCCGGTAGCTGCCGGAGGCGTCGCGCTCGAAGCGGTCGGCGAGCCCCTGGATCAGCGGGTGCTCCCTGTTCCACCGGAACCCGCTCGCGACGATCAGACCGTCGCAGGCGATCTCGACCGGCCGCTCCTCGAGCACGTGCCGGAAGCGGAGCCGCACCTCGTCCCCCTCGGTGCCGATCGACTCGAGATGCATGTAGGGCAGCAGCCGGGCCCGATCCTTGCCGGCCACCCGCTCGTCGTAGAGGAAGCGGTAGATCTTCTGGATCAACGGGTGGTCGACCACCGCGTAGTTGACGTCCCGGAACGAATCGAAGACCTTCTTGCGCTTGTCGTCGGGCAAGTTGTAGAAGAAGTCGATCATCTCCGGGAAGAAGACCTGGTTGATGAAATCGCTCTCGTCCACCGGCTTGTACCCGAACCCGCGCACGGTCGCCGTCACGTCCGCGTTGGGGTAGCGCTTCATCAGGGTCCAGAAGAGCTCGGCGCCGGTCTGGCCGCCGCCCACCACCACCAGGCGGTGGCGCCCGTTACGGTCCGGGAATCCGCGGTCCATCCGCTGCATGAAGTCGTAGGCATGGAAGACCCGGTCCTCGAGCTCGCCGCCGGGCAGCTCGATGCCGTCCGGCAGCCAGCGCCGCGGCCCGGTGGCAACCACCACGTTCCGGGCCAGCCGGACCTCCTCCGAGCCGTCCGCCTCGTTGCGGCTCCGCACCCGCACCACCCGCACCCGGCCTGCCTCGTCCTCCACCGGCTCGATGGCGGTCACGCGCCGTCCGTAGCGCACCCGGTCGGCGAGCTGCTCTCCGGCCCAGCAGAGGTAGTCGTTGAACTCGACCCGGCTCGGGAAGAGGTCCCTCAGGTTCAGGAACTCGAAGAGCCGGTCCTTCTCCTTGAGGTAGCTCAGGAAGGTGAACCGGCTCCGGGGGTTGCGCAAGGTGACCAGATCCTTGAGCACGGTGATCTGGATTCGCGAGTCCTCGATCAGCAACCCCGGATGCCAGCACGGGTCCATCCGCGCCTCGAGGAAGAGACGGCTCACGTCCTGGCCACCCGGACGCTCGGCCTCCTCCTCCAGGGCGATCGCCAGGGAGAGGTTGGCCGGACCGAAACCGACACCTATCAGGTCGTAGATCGGCTCGCTCACGCTGTGGTCGTTCCTGTTGTCGGTCATGGTGTAGTCCGTCCTCACTCTCTCGGGGCGAGCGCCGCGCCGGCGGCGACCCCCTCTATGCGTCCCTCTCTCCCCGCGACTCGCTCGAGGTACTCCCCGAAACCGGTCGCGAGCCGTTCGACGTTCGGTGCCGAGTGCAACGAAATGTGGTTGCCAGGCACTTCGTGAAGCTCCACCCCTTCAAGTGCGAGCCCGCTCCAGGGCGGGGCGTCACCGGTGTCCGCGGCGGCGGATCCGTCGGCGGCCCGGAAGTAGACCAGGCGCCCGTCCCAGGTCGCCGGCCGGTAGACGTCCATGGCCGCCCGGTTCGCCTCGACCACGCTCACCAGACGCGTGAGGTCGTCCAGGCCGTAGGAGGCCGGCAGCGTGCCCGCACGGTGTCCCCGCTCGAGCACGTAGGCCAGCCGCTCCTCCCGGACCATCTCTCCGAGCTCCTCGAGCGTGATCTCCGGCTCGCCCGACTCCAGATAGCCGAGCAGGGCCAGCTCGATCTCGCCGCCGCGGTGCCGTCCGGCCGCCGAAGCCTCCCCCTCGGCCGCTTGCCTCGCCCCCGGGACCGGCGTATCGACCATGGCGACGAAGCCGAGGTCGCGGCCCCGCTCCGCCAGGGCGCGCGCCATCTCGTAGACGACGAGGCCGCCCATCGAGCTGCCGGCCAAGAGCACCGGGCCCTCCGGGTGGACCCGCTCCAGCGCCCTGGCGTAGCGCTCGGCCATCTCCTCGACCGTGAAGTCGGGGCGCGCTCCCTGCTCGAGCCCACGCGCCTGGAAGCCGTAGACCGGCCGGTCGCCCCCCAGGGCGTCGACCAGCGGCCGGTAGAGCGATAGCTCACCGGACAGCGGATGGACCAGGAAGAGGGGCGCCAGCGTCGTCGCCCCGTCGCTGAGGCGCATGACACCCGGAGGCAGATCGACGGCACCGGCGGTGCGGTCCAGGTAGGCGGCCAGCGCCTCGAGGGTCGGGTGGCGGAAGAGCTCCACCACCGGCACCTCGCGGCCGAAGAGCTGGCGCAGGCGCCGGTTGAGCTCGACCAGCAGCAGCGAGTGCCCGCCCAGGGCGAAGAAATCGTCCCGCGCCCCGACCTCGTCCACCGACAGGAGCTCCTGCCAGAGGGTGGCGAGCCGCCGCTCGGTCTCGGTCCTCGGCGCCACCGCCGAGGCGGTGCCCTCGAGACGGATGCTCCCCAGGTCGGGTAGAGCCTTGCGGTCGACCTTGCCGTTGGGCGTCAGCGGAAGCTCGTCGAGGGCCACGAACGCGGACGGGACCATGTAGTCGGGCAAGGTCCGGCGGAGCGCCTCCCGCAGGCTCCCGGCGTCGAGAACGGCGTCGGGCTCCTCCCCCTTGTCGAGCACCACGTAGGCGACCAGGCGCCGCGCACCCTCGGGCCCCTGGACCGCCGCCACCGCCCGGCCCACCGCCGGGTCGAGGGCGAGGGCCGCCTCGATCTCGCCGAGCTCGATGCGGTGACCCCGGACCTTGACCTGGTGATCGATCCGGCCCAGGAACTCGAGCCGGCCGTCGGTCCGCGCGCGCACCAAGTCTCCCGTGCGATAGAGCCGGCTGCCCGGCCCCCCCCACGGGTCGGGCACGAACACCCCGGCGGTCAGATCGGGCCGGCCGTGGTAGCCCCGCGCCACGCCCGTGCCGCCGATCGCCAGCTCGCCCGGCACGCCGAAGGGCACGGGGCGGAGCCGCCGATCGAGCACCGCGAACGAGGTGTTGGCGATCGGGCCGCCCACCGGCACCGCGGCCGTGGGCCCGTCCCCGGGCTCGATCCGTAGCGTCGACGACCAGACGGTGGTCTCGGTAGGGCCGTACATGTTCCACAGCCCGGCCACCCGCGGGGCGAGCCGCCCGGCCAGCTCGGGCGGCAACGCTTCGCCGCCGCAGAGCGCCGTCAGGTGGCGGTCGCCGCGCCAGCCGGAGTCGAGCAGCAGGCGCCAGGTCGCCGGAGTCGCCTGGAGAACCGTGGCGCCCACGGCGTCGAGCAGGGCCGCCAGGCGCTCGCCGTCGACCGTCGCCTCGCGGCGCGCGACCACCACGTGGCCGCCCACCACCAGCGGTCCGAAGAGCTCCAGCCCGGCGATGTCGAACGACAGCGTGGTCACCGCCACCAGCACGTCGCCGGCGTCGAGCCCCGGGGCCTCGGCCATGGACAGGAGGAAGTTGGCGAACGCCCGGTGGGGGATCTCCACGCCCTTCGGCCGCCCGGTCGAGCCGGAGGTGTAGATCACATAGGCGAGGCCGTCAGGATCGGGGGGCTCGGGGACGCGCCCGAGGGGCTCGGCCGGCTCCCGGGCGATCTCCGGGGCGTCGGCATCCAGCCGGAGGAGCGCGCCGCCCGCCGGCACAGCAGCCGCCAGCGCCTCCGGCGTGCCCTCCTCGGCCAGCAGCACCCGCGCCCCCGAGTCCTCGAGCACGTAGACCAGGCGCTCCTCGGGGTAGGCGGGATCGAGCGGTACGTAGGCGCCGCCGGCCTTGAGCACGGCCAGGGCCGCCACCACCAACTCCTCTGAGCGCTCCAGGCAGATGCCCACGCGGTCGCCGGGCACGACGCCGAGGGCACAGAGCCTGCGGCCGAGCCGGTTCGAGCGCTCCTCCAGATCCTGGTAGGTCAACGTCTTCCGGCCGCAGGTGACCGCCGGTGCCCGCGGCGTCGCCTCGGCCCGGGCCGTGATCCACTCGGGCACCGTGGTCGCAACCCCGTCCGCCCGTGCCGTGTCGTTGCCATCGACCAGAAGCTGGTGGCGCTCCCCGGCCGACAGCAGCGGCAGATCGGCCAGCGGCCGGTCCGGCGCCGCCAGGGCCGCCTCGGCGAGCGTCCGCAACTGGGCGATCATGCGCTCCACCGTGGTGGCGTCGAAGAGGTCCCGGTTGTACTCGAGGCCGCCCACGACGCCGCGCGGGCCCTCGGCCACGGAGAGGGTCAGCTCGAACTTGGCGGCCGTGATCCCCGGGCGCACCGGCTCGACCGTCAGCTCCGGCAGCGCGGCAGTCTCGCCCCGGGCGTTCTGGAGGGCGAACATCACCTGGAAGAGCGGCGAGCGGGCCAGATCCCGCCGCGGCCGGAGCTCCTCCACCACCTTCTCGAACGGCACGTCCTGGTGGGCGAAGAGGCCGAGCGACCGGCTCCTCGTCCGGCTCAGGAGCTCGCGGAAGCCGGGATCGCCGGCCAGATCGAAGCGCAGCACCAGGGTGTTGGCGAACAGGCCGATGAGCGGCTCGGTCTCGCCCCGGGTGCGGTTGGCCACCGGCGTGCCGACGGTGAGGTCGTCCTGTCCCGACAGACGTGACAGGAGGGCGGCGAACAGGGCCGACAAGGCCATGAACGGCGTCGCGTCCACGCCCCGGCCGAGGGTTCGGAGGCCCTCGGCGAGCGCGGGAGAGAGGCCCACCGGCCGCGCCGCCCCGCGGTAGGTCTGGACCGCCGGACGGGGGCGATCGGTGGGCAGCTCCAGGGGCCGCACGCCCTCGAGATCGCGGCGCCAGAAGTCGAGCTCGCGCTCCAGTCGCACCCCGGCGAGCCAGGACCGTTGCCAGACCGCGTAGTCGGCATACTGGATCGGCAGCTCCGGCAGCCGGGCGAGGGAAGCGGCCGCTTCCCCTGTTTCGGCGGCGGCCACCGCCGCGGGCTCCTCGTGGGCCCGGGCGCCGTCCTCGGCGAGCACCGTGTAGAGGGCCGTCAGCTCGCGGAACAGAGCTCCCACCGACCAGCCGTCTCCCACGATGTGGTGCATGACCAGGAGCAGCACGTGCTCCTCCTCGCCCAGGCGGACGAGGGAGGCGCGGAAGAGGCCGCCGGCCTCGAGGTCGAAGGGCCGGTTGGAGGTCGCGCCGACGATCGTCCGGAGCTCCCTCTCGCGCCGCTCCGGACGGGCCCCCGCCTCGGTCGCCTCGGTCGCCTCGGCGACGACGTGGGAGATGTCGAAGCGCCGCATGCGGAAGCGCCCCGGCGGCTCGGCGATCTGCACCGCCCGGCCGTCCTCCTGGGCGAAGCGGGTCCTGAGCACCGCGTGGCGCTCGACGATCGTCGCCAGCGCCCGCTCGAGGGCCTCCGGGGCGAGGCGGCCGGTCAGCCGGAAGGCCGCCGGAATGTTGTAGGCGGCGCTCGCCGGCTCCATGCGGTCGATGAACCAGAGCCGCTCCTGGGCAAAGGAGAGCGGTGCCGGCTCGCCGGGGGCGCGGTCGATGCGCTCCAGGGGAACCACCTCGCCGCCCGGCCGGTCGCTGGCGTCATACCCCAGCTCGCCGGCGAGCGACCAGGTGATCTCGCCCAGGAAGTCCTCCCGGTAGCTCTCGCGCCACCGCTCGGCGACCGAGGCGTCGACACCCTTGTGCTGATGGAACTTGACGTCACCGAGCATTCGCGACTCGGCGTGGACGCCGTCGGTCATGCGCGAGCCCCCCTTCCCGACCGACTCGGCATAGGGCTCGGCCATCTCCGGCCGGTAGTCGACGCCGAGGAACGCGCTCATCCTCCGGAGCACGCCCTCAGGATCTCCGAGCAGCTCCTCGAAACGCACGACCATGCGCCGCTCTTCGGGCACGTCCTCGAAGAAGCGCCGGATGTTGCGATGGGCGAGAAGCCAGCTCGCCTCAGCCAGCTCGCGGCGGTCGAAGGGGTGCTCGCGGCCGAAGAAGATCTCGTCGACCCGCGCCTCTTCGAAGGAGTGGATCATGCCGTACGGGTGGCGCACCAGATGGATGTAGCGGGGCTCCTCGAAGCACTCCTCCGCCGCCCACAGGGCGTCCGGGTCCCAGGCGTAGGTCGGCGTCTTGTCGACCAGCAGGCGATCGCCGATCCACTCCTGGAACTGGCCGTACAGGCCGGCCGTGGTCATGCCCTCGGCCTCGAACCGGGCGAGTATCTCCTCGGCCTCCTCGGCGCCGCAGGAGCACGCCTCCATCACCGCCCGGGCCGCCCCCTCCAGGCGGAAGGCGTCTCGCCCGGAGAACGCTTGACGCCGATCGGCCAGGCTGGCGAAGCCGAGCAGCTCGAGCTCCGGCGGCGCGAACAGCGCCGGGTGGCCGCCGAGCATGACGCGCAGCAAGGTCGAGCCCGAGCGCGGAGGCGACAGCACGAAGACCGCCCGACGGTTCTTCGGCGCCGGCACGCCGCCCCGGCCCCGGTTGCGGACCAGCGAACGCAGCCCCTCGATGCTCCGCTCGTCGATCCGGCGGCGCCGGCGGCCGGTGCCACCCTCGCCGCGCTCCACCACCACGTCGTCGCCCCACAGCCGCGCCGCCGCCTCCGGATACTCCCGCGCCAGGTAGGTGGCGAGGCCGGCCACCGTCGGCGCGTCGAACAGGGCGACCACGTGGACGATCTCCCCCAGGCGCTCCTGGAGACGGTTGATCAACACCGCCCCGGCGATCGAGTTGCCACCCAGGTCGAAGAAATCGTCGTGGATGCCGATCGGCGGAGCGCTCTCCCCCGGCTTCCTGCCCAGGGCCTGGGCGAACAGGCCCGCGAGCTCACGCTCCAGGGCGTCGCGAGGCGGCTCGGAGATCGCACCCGGCCGCGGGGCGCCGGCGCGGTGGGGCGCCGGCAGGGCCTTGCGGTCGACCTTGCCGTTCGGGTTGAGCGGCAGCTCCGGCAGCACGACGAAGGCCGCCGGCACCATGTAGCCCGGCAGCTCGCGCGACAGGGCCTCGCGCACCGCCAGCTCGAGCCGATCCGCGTCTGCGTCCGAGTCCGCGGGCACCAGGTAAGCGGCCAGGCCGGGCCCGCCCGGCAGGTCGCCCCGGAGCACGACCACCGTCTCGCGGACCTCGGGCCGGGCGGCGAGCACCGCCTCGATCTCTCCGAGCTCGATGCGGAACCCCCGGAGCTTGACCTGGTGGTCCAGCCGCCCCAGGTACTCGACCGCCCCGTCCGGGCGGTGCCGCGCCAGGTCTCCGGTCCGGTAGAGGCGCGCGCCGGCGGCGCGGGCGAACGGATCGGGCACGAAGCGCTCGGCGGTGAGGGCGGGCCGCCGGAGGTAGCCGCGGGCCACCTGGGCACCGCCGATCACCAGCTCCCCGGCCACGCCGGGAGCCACCGGACGATGATCCCGGTCGAGGATGTAGATGCCCGTGTTGGCCACCGGCCGGCCGATCGGCACCGTCGCCTCGCGCGCGGCCTCGCCGTCTTGGCCGGGGCGGGGACAGGGCCACCAGGTGACGTCGATCGCCGCCTCGGTCGGCCCGTAGAGGTTGTGCAGCGGCGCCGGCAGCCGCTCGCCGGCGCGCGCCACCAGGTCGGGCGGCAGCGCCTCGCCGCTCGCGATCACCCGCCGCAGGCTCGTGCACGAGGGCGCCCCCGGGTCCTCGAGGAAGGCCTGGAGCATGGAGGGCACGAAGTGGAGGGTGGTCACCCGGGAGCGGTTGATGGTCTCGACCAGGTAGGCGGTGTCCTGATGCCCTCCGGGCCGCGCCATGACCAGCGTCGCCCCCTCGATCAGCGGCCAGAAGAGCTCCCACACCGAGACGTCGAAGCTGTACGGAGTCTTCTGGAGCACCCGGTCCCCAGGCTCCAGCCCGAAGGCGCTCTCCATCCAGGCCAGTCGGTTGACCACCCCGCGGTGGGCGTTGACCACCCCCTTGGGGCGCCCGGTGGAGCCGGAGGTGAAGATGGCATAGGCCGGAGCGTCCGGGGCGTCGGGAAGGCCCGAGCGGAGGGCCGCCCGGGGGCTCCCGGTGCCGGTGTCCGCACCGTCGAACGGCTGACCGTCGAGCGCCAGACTCCAGCAGCCTTCGGCCGCGACCGCGGGCACGCGATCCCGGAGCGCTTGCTGGACCAGCAGCACCGGCACCCGCGAGTCCTCGAGCATGGCGGCCAGGCGCTCGCCCGGGTAGTCCGGATCGAGGGGCACGTAGGCGGCGCCGGCCCGGAGGATGCCGAGGAGCGCCACCACCATCTCCACCGAGCGCTCGGCGCACAGGCCGACCAGGTCGCCGGCGGCCACCCCGGCGTCGCGCAGGCGGAGCGAGAGCGCGTCCGCGCGCCGCTCGAGCTCCCGGTAGCTGAGCGCCTCCGCGCCGGCCTCGAGGGCGATCGCGTCCGGCATCCGGCCCGTCCGCTCCGCGATCAGCCCGTGGAGCGTGCGGCCCTCCTGCTCGAAGATCGTCGCCGAGTCGTTCCACTCCAGGAGCTGCTGGCGCTCGGCTGCGGCCATCAAGGGAAGCTCGCCCACCGTCCGCTCCGGCTCGGCCACCGCGGCGCGCAGGAGCTCGGTGAAGCGCCGGGTCCAGCGCTCGATCGTCGTGGCGTCGAACAGGTCGCTGTTGTACATCCAGCGGCAGACGAGGCCGGCGTCGGTCTCCGAGATGTTGACCGTCAAATCGAACTTCGCCGTCGAGCCCTCGAGCTGCACCGGGCGGAGCACGAGGTCGGAAAGCTCCTCGGTGCGGGCGGCGCGCTCCCGGCTCTGGAAGACGAGCATCATCTGGAAGAGCGGCGCGTGGGAGAGCGTGCGCTCGACGGCCAGCTCCTCGACCAGCCGCTCAAACGGCACCTCCTGGTGGGCGAACGCTTCGAGCCCGACCTCCCGGGCGTCGGCGAGCAGGTCGCGGAACCGCCGGCCGCCCTCGACCGGCACCCGCAGCACGACGCTGTTCAGGAAGAAGCCGATCAGCCCCTCCACCTCCCGGCGGGTGCGTCCGGCCACCGGCGTGCCGACGACGACCTCGTCCTGACCGGTGTGGCGGTGAACGAAGGCGTCGAAGGCGGCGAGCAGCACCATGAACAGAGTCGACCCCGCGTTCCGGGCGAGGCCTTCGAGCCCGGAGACCAGGTCGGGCCGCAGGGTGCGCACCAGGTGGCGGCCCCGATAGCGCTGCACCGGCGGCCGGGGGCGGTCGGTGGGCATGGTGAGCACCGCCGGCGCCCCGGCGAGGGTCTCGCGCCAGTGGTCGATCTCGGCCGCCAGCACGTCGCCGGAGAGCCAGCGCCGCTGCCAGAGGGCGTAGTCGGTGTACTGCACCGGCAGGCTCGGGAGCTCGGGCTCGCACCCTTCGAGCGCGGCCCGGTAGCAGACCGCCAGCTCCCGGAGCAGAATCCCCATGGACCAGCCGTCGGTGACGATGTGGTGCATCGCCAGCACCGCCACGTGCTCACGCTCGCCGAGGCGGAGCAGCGTCACGCGGGCCAGCGGCCCCCGTTCGAGGTCGAACGGCCGGCGCGCCGCCCGCGCGGCGAGCTCGACCGCGGAGCGCTCCCGCTCCGCCTCGCCGAGTCCCGACAGGTCGATCGAGCGCACCGGGACCCAGCCGCCCTCGGGCCGCTGGCCGGCCGGCGCCACGACCTGGACCGGACGGTCGCCCGCCAGGTGGAACGTGGTCCGGAGAGCGCCGTGGCGCTGTGCGATCCGGTCGAGGGCGGCGGCGAAAAGCGCCACGTCCAGGCGCCCCTCGAGCCGCACCGTGGTCGGCATGTTGTAGGTCGAAGAGCCCGGCTCCAGACGGTCGAGGAACCAGAGTCGCTCCTGGGAGAACGACACCGGCACCGCACCCTCCCGGCCCGCCGGCAGGTCCGCGGGCTCGAGCGGGGGCGCCTCCCCCAGGGCCGGCCCCGACGCCCCAGCCCGGCGCTCGCGCTCGACGAGGGCTGCCAGCGCCTCGATCGTCGGGTTCTCGAACACCTGGCGCAGCGGCGGCTCCACCCCGAAGGCCTCGCGCATCCTGGACAGGAGCTGGGTGGCGAGGAGCGAGTGGCCGCCCAGGGCGAAGAAGTCGTCCCGGATGCCGACCTTCCCGACCCCCAGGAGGCCGGCCCAGATGTTGGCGAGAAGCTCCTCCTCGGCGGTGCGGGGCGGCGCGTAGTCGGCGCCCGCGCCGGAGCGGTCCGCCTCCGGCTCGGGCAGGGCCTTCCTGTCGATCTTGCCGTTCGGGTTGAGCGGGATCGCCGCGAGCGTGACGAAGGCCGACGGCACCATGTAGTCGGGCAGGGTGCTGCCGAGGTAGGAGCGCAGCTCGGCCGGTTCGGCTTCGTCCCCCTCCGGCACCACGTAGGCCACCAGCCGGTAGCCGCCGGCGACCGGGTCGGGCCGCGGCACCACCACCGTCTCGCGGACCGCCGGGTGCTCGGCGAGGGCGGACTCCACCTCCCCCGGCTCGACCCGGAAGCCCCGGATCTTCACCTGGTGGTCGATCCGCCCCAGGTACTCGATCACGCCGTCCGGCCGATAGCGCGCCAGGTCGCCGGCGCGGTAGGCGCGGCCACCGTGTGCGCCGGAGAGCGGGTCGGGCACGAAGCGCTCGGCGGTCAGCGCCGGCCGGCCGATGTAGCCCCGGGCGAGCGACACGCCGGCGATGTAGAGCTCGCCGGGCACACCGACCGGTACCGGCTGGAGCGCGCGGTCGAGCAGGTGGACCTCGGTCTCGTCGATCGGCGTGCCGATCGGCGGATGAGTCTCCCAGACCGCCGGGTCCGGGTCGAGGGCGAGGGCGGTGACCACGTGGCTCTCGGACGGGCCGTAGTGGTTGTGGAGGCGCACGCCCTCCAGGCGCTCGAACAGCTCCACCACCGGCGGCGTGACCTGGAGTTGCTCGCCGGTGGAGGTGACCTCGCGGAGCGCCGTGGGCACGATCCCCAGGCTCCGGTACTCCTCGGCGAGCTGCTGCAGCACGAGCACCGGGAAGACCGTCTTCTCCACCCGCCGCTCGACCATCAGCCGGGCGAGAGCCGGCACGTCCCGGCGCTGGTCTTCCGACAGCAGCACCAGGGTGCCGCCCGAAGACCAGGTGACGAACAGCTCGAGGAACGCGACGTCGAAGCTGAGCGAGGCGAGCTGGAGCGTGCGCGCGCCCGTCTCCATCTCCGCCAGGTTCCAGCACAGCAGGTTCTCGAGCGCCCGGTGCGGCAGGGCGACGCCCTTCGGCCGGCCGGTCGAGCCGGAGGTGTAGATGAGGTAGACCAGGCTCTCCGGGTCGGCCAGCTCGGGCAGCTCCTCCGCGCTCTCGGCGGCGATCGCCGCCGACTCCCCATCGAGACGACCGAGACGATCGAGCAGCATCACCTGAGCTTCACTCGGCGGCAGGCGGTCGAGCATGCGCTCGACGGTGAGCACCACCGGCGCTCCGGAGTCCTCGATCATGAACGCGAGGCGCTCCGGCGGGTAGGTCGGCTCGAGCAGCAGGTAGGCGCCGCCGGCCTGGAGCACCGCGAGCACCCCCACCACCAGGTCCGGCGAGCGCTCCATGAAGAGCGCCACCGGCAGGTCGGTGCCGACGCCCCTCCGGCGGAGCGTCCGGGCCAGCCGGTTGGCGCGCCGGACGAGCTCGTCGTAGCTCAGCCGCTCCTCACCCCACTCGACAGCGATCGCGTCCGGCGTGCGGCGGGCCTGCTCGACAACCATGCGGTGGACGCTCACGCCATGCGTCCGTCCGCGCCGGTTGTCGTTCCACGCGGCGATCTGGTGCCACTCCGCGTCCGTCAGCAGCGGCAAGAGCGCCACCGGGCGGTCCGGCTCGGCGACGGCCGCGGCCAGGAGCGTGGCCAGGTTGCCCAGGAACCGGTCCGCCGTGGCGGGGTCGAACAGGTCGCGGTTGTGCTCGAGCGACAGGAGCAGAGACTCCCCCGACTCCATGAACGACAGGGTGAGGTCGAACTTGGCCACCCCGGCGTCGGTGTCGAGCCGCTCGACGGTGAGTCCCGGCAGGTCGAGCCCGTGCCGCTCGCCGGCCTGGACCACCAGCATCACCTGGAAGAGCGGCGAGTGGCTCATGTCCCGCGCCGCGCCCAGCTCCTCGACCAGCTTCTCGAACGGAACGTCCTGGTGGGCGAAGGCGTCGAGCACGGTGCCGCGGGCGCGCTCCAGAACCTCGCCGAAGCCGACCGCACCGGAGACGTCGCCGCACAGCACGAGGGTGTTCAGGAAGAAGCCGATCAGCCCCTCGGTCTCGAGCCGGTCACGGTTCGCCACCGGCGTGCCGATGAGCAGCTCGTCCTGCCCGGTGAGGCGCGCGAGCCAGGTGGCCATGGCGGCGAAAGCGGCCATGAAGAGCGTCGCCCCCCGCTCCCGGGCGAGCGCGTCCAGCCGTGCGTGGGTCGCGGCATCGAGGACCGTGCTCCGGCGACCACCGCGGAAGGTCTGGGCCGCCGGCCGCGGCCGGTCGGTGGGCAGCTCGAGGACCGTCGGAGCGCCGGCCAGGCGCTCGCGCCAGAACTCGACCTCGGCGTCGAGCGCCTCGCCCGTCAGCCAGCCGCGCTGCCAGGCGGCGTAGTCGGCATACTGGATCGGCAGCGCCGGCAGCCCTTCGAGCGCCGACCGATGGCCGTCGGCGAGCGTCCGGTAGGCGTACCCCAGCTCGTCGAGCAGCACCCCCATCGACCAGACGTCGGAGACGATGTGGTGGAGCGTCAGGAGCACCACGTGCTCCTCGGCGCCGGTAGCGAGGAGCGCCACCCGCACCAGCGGCCCCGCCGCCAGGTCGAACGGGAGCCGGGCAAAGGCGCCGGCATGGCGGCGCACCGCCGCCTGGCGCTCCGCCTCAGGGACGCCGGTGAGGTCGACCTCGGTCCACGCCGGCGCCAGCTCGCCGTGGATCACCTGGCTCGGCCGGCCGCTGACGTTGCGGAAGGTGGTGCGGAGGGACTCGTGGCGCTCGACCACCGCGTCGAGGGCGCGGCGCAGGATGCCCGCCTCGAGGGAACCGGTCAGCCGTGCCGCCAGCGGCACGTTGTAGATCGGCTCGCCGCCTTCGAGCTGGTCGAGGAACCAGAGGCGCTCCTGGGCGAAGGAGAGCGGCAGCTCTCCGGTGCGGTCGACGGGCGCCATCCGGACCAGGGGCGGCGCCACGGCCGAGCCGAGCCGCTCCTCCACCGCCCGGGCCAGGCCGGCGACGGTCGGCGCCTCGAACAGCGCCCGGAGCGGCAGGTCGACCCCGAACGCCTCACGCACCCGCGACACCACCCGGGTGGCCAGGAGCGAGTGGCCGCCGAGCTCGAAGAACTCCTCGTTGCGGCCGATGCGCTCGAGCTCGAGCACGCCGGCCCAGATGGCCGCGAGGCTCTCCTCCACCGGCCCCCGGGGCGGCTCGGCGGCGCCGTCGCCACCCTGGCGGGCTCCTGAGACCGCCGGGTCCGGAAGCGCCTTGCGATCGACCTTGCCGGTGGCGGCGAGCGGCAACGCGTCCAGAGGCACGAACGCCGCGGGCACCATGTAGGCGGGCAGTTGCTCGGCGGCGAACGAGGCGAGCTCCCGGAGGTCGAGGACGACGCCCTCTTCGGCTACCGGATAGGCCACCAGGATCTTCGCCGCTCCATCGCCCCGGTCGACCACCGCCACCTCACGCACCGCCGGATGCTGGGCGAGGACCGCCTCGATTTCTCCCAGCTCCACGCGGAAGCCCCGAATCTTGATCTGCTGGTCGACCCGCCCGGCGAACTCGAGGGCGCCGTCCGGCCGGAAGCGACCCAGATCTCCGGTCCGGTAGAGCCTCGCGCCGAGGCGGCCGCCACCCCTCTCGTCGCCCGTCTGGTCCAGGCCGACGAACGGGTGCGGAACGAAGCTCTCGGCCGTGCGCGCGGCCCTCCCCAGGTAGCCCCGTGCCACGCACTCGCCGCCGACCACGATCTCCCCCACCACGCCCACCGGCACCGGCCGCAGGGCGCGATCGAGCACGTAGAGCTCGGCCCCCGCCGTCGGCCGGCCGATGGGCAGGACCGGCTCGACCGCGTCGCGGCACCGCCAGGAGCTGACCGAGATCGTCGTCTCGGTCGGTCCGTAGCGGTTCAGCAGATCGGCGTCCAGGTGGCGGTAGAACCGGTGCGCGAGCTCCGGCGGCACCGTCTCACCGCCGGTGATCACGGTCTGGAGGCTCTCCAGGTCGCGGAAGCCTCCCTCCTCGAGCAGGGCGTAGAGCACCGTCGGCGGGAACGACGTGTGGGTCACGCGCTGGCGTGCGATCAGCCGCACCAGGGCGTCGGTGTCCTTCTCGTCTCCGGGCAGGGCGAGGACGGTCCGGCCGCCGGCGACCAGCGGCGCGAAGATCTCGGCCACCGACACGTCGAAGCTGATGGTGGTCTTTTGCAGGAAGGCGTCGTCCGGCCCCACGTCGGAGGCGCGCGCCCACGCCAGGCGGTTGGCGAGCGCCCGGTGGGAGACCACGACCCCCTTCGGCAAGCCGGTCGAGCCGGAGGTGTAGATGACGTAGGCCGCCGCTTCCGGAGACACCGGCTCCAAGCTCTCGGGCACCTCGCCCGAGCGGTCCTCGAGCGCCACCACCGCCGGATCGAGACCGGCCGTACGGACGGCGTCGATCGTCTCCGCGAAAGCGCCGCCCTGCAGCCGATCCTGAACCAGGAGCAACTCCGCGCCGGCGTCATCCAGCATGAAGCCCAGCCGGTCCGCCGGCAGCGTCGGGTCGATGGGCAGGTAGCTGGCTCCCGCCTCGAGCACCGCCAGGAGCCCGGCCACCAGGTCGACCGAGCGCTCGGACGCCACACCGACGATGCGCTCCGGCCCGGCCCCGAGCGCGATCAACCGTCCGGCCAGACCCTGCGCCCGGCGCACCAGCTCACCGTAGCTCAGCCGCTCGTCACCGAACACGACGGCGACGGCGTCGGGGGTCTCGTCGGCCCACCGGCGGATCTGCTCGACCGTGGTGCCGCCGACCGGGTAGGAGCGCTCCGGCCGGTTCCAGCCCACCAGAATCTCGTGGCGCTCCTCGGCGGTCAGGAGCGGCAGCTCCGAGAGCGCCCTCTCCGGTGCCTCGAGCACACCGGCGAGCAGAGTCTCGAAGCTCCGCGCGACGCGCTGCACCGTGGTCCGGTCGAACAGGTCGACGTTCCAGACCCACTGGCCGGCCATGTCGCCGCCGGACTCGATCAGGGTCAGCGTCAGATCGAACTTCGACACGGTGATGTCCGCCGACAGCGGCTCGAGCTCCAGTCCGGGCAGCTTCGCCCCGACGAGAGCGGGCCGCTCCTGGAGCATGAGCATGGCCTGGAAGAGCGGCGGCACGGAGAGGCTGCGCTCCGGCTGGACCTCCTGGACCACCCGCTCGAACGGCACGTCCTGGTGGGCGAACGCCTGGCGGACCGTCTCGCGCGTGCGACCGACCAGCCGCTCGAACGGCGGGTCGTCCGCCAGGTCGGCGCGGAGCACCAGGGTGTTGACGAAGAAGCCGATCAGGTCCTCGATCTCCGCCCGGTTGCGGTTGGCGAAGGGGCTCCCGACCGTCAGATTCTCCTGGCCCGACCAGCGGGAGAGGAGGGTCTGGAAGGCCGCCAGCATCGTCGCGTAGCGCGTCGCTCCGGCCCGCTGCGCGAGCTCGCGGAGGCCGTCGGAGAGCCGTCTCGGCACCTGGAACGGAAGCGTCGCGCCACCGAAGGTCTGGACGCTCGGCCGCGGCCGGTCTGTGGGCAGCTCGAGAACCGGCGCGCCGGCGAGCTGCCGGCGCCAGTAGTCGAGCTGCTCCTCGATCACCCGCTCCGGCAGCGCCTCCCGCTGCCAGAGGGCGAAGTCCGCGTACTGGACCGGCAGATCGGCTGGCTCGGCGAGCCCACCCAGACGATGGGCGCCCCGGTCGGCCCCGACCGAGCGCGCGGCGTAGAGGGCCGCGATCTCGCGCACCAGGACCCCCATCGACCAGCCGTCCGAGACGATGTGGTGCATGGCGAGGAGCACCGCGTGCTCGTCGCCGGCAAGGCGGAGCACGGCGGCCCGGAAGAGCGGTCCGCGGGCAAGGTCGAAGGGCCGCACCGACTCCGCCTCGGCCAGCCGTTTCGCCTCGGCGGCCCGCATCCCGTCGGGCAGGCCGGCGAGGTCGACGAGCGGCAGGTTCGGCGGCGCCGGCGGCGCCACCACCTGGGCCGGGCGACCGGCCTCGGAGGTGAACGTGGTGCGCAGGCTCGCCTGGCGCTCGGCCACCTTGGCCACCACGCCGGTGAGGGCTCCGAAGTCGAGGGCGCCCACCAGCCGCACCGCCGCGGGGATGTTGTAGGTCGCCGTTCCCGGGTCGAGCTGGTCGAGGAACCAGAGCCGCTCCTGGGCGAACGAGACCGGCAGGGGCTCGCCCACCGTCCAGTCCCGCGGCTCGAGGGCCGGGAGCTCCCGCTCCAGGGGCTCGTAGCCGTGATCCGCCGCCAGGCCGAAGGCGAGCTCGCCCAGGAAGTCGCGCGAGTAGGCCCCGCGCCAGCGGTCCGCGATCGTGGGGTCGACGCCCCGGTGCTCGTGGAACTTGACGTCGCCCAACATCCGAGACTGCTCGTGGATGCCGTCGGTCATGCGCCCGTCCTGGCTGCGGTACGGGTCGGCCATGGCGCTCTCGTAGCCGATCCCGAGGAACGCGCAGAGCCGGCGGAGCGTCCGCTGGGGCCGGCGCACGAGGTCCTCGAAGCGCACCACGTGGCGGCGCTCCGGGGCCACCGTCTCGAGGAAGGCGCGGATGTTCTGCTCCGAAACGATCCAGATCAGCTCGGCGAGCTGGCGCCGCGTGAACGGGTGCTCGGCCGGGAAGAAGATCTGGTCGAGCTTCGCCTCCTCGAAGGAACGGATCATGCCGTACGGGTGGCGCACCAAGTGGACGTAGCGCACCCCCTCGAACTCGCGCTCGGCCCGCTCCAGCACCTCCGGGTGGAGGGCGTAGGAGGGGGTCTTGTCCACCAGCAGCCGGTCGCCGAGGCGCTCCTGGAGGCGGCGGTAGGCCTCCTGGGTCGAGAGCGCCTCCCGCTCCCAGCCCTCGACCAGGGCGCGCGCCTCCTCCGCCTCCGTCCCCTCGAGCTCCATGACGGCGCGGATCACGCCCTCCAGCCAGAACGCGTCGCGCCCGCTGAACACCCGGCGCCGGTCGGCCAGGCTGTTGAACGACAGCAGCTCGAGCTCGGGCGGCGAGAACAACCCCGGGTGCCCGCCGAGCATCACCCGCAACAGGGTCGAGCCGGAGCGGGGCGCCGACAGCACGAAGACGGCGGGCGGGTTGCGCGGCTCCTCCGGCTCGCGGCCGACCGAGAAGCGGTCCATGCCGAGGATCGCGGAGCGCACGTGGTCGACCATGCCGGCGTCGACCGGCGGCGCCTCATCCTCGGCTCCGCCCGCCACGGCCACCTCCTCGCCGAGCAGCCGGGCCACCGCCACGGCGTGCTGCTGGCGCAGGTACTCGGCGAGCTGGGCGACGCTCGGCGCGTCGAAGATCACCACCACGTGAACGATCTCGCCCAGCTCCTCCTGGAGCCGGTTGATCAGCACCGCGCCGACGAGGGAGTTGCCCCCCAGGTCGAAGAAGTCGTCGTGGACACCGACCCGGTCGACCTCCAGGACCTCCCGCCAGAGCGCGGCCAGGCGTTCCTCCAGGCCGTCGCGCGGCGCCACGTACTCCTGGCCCAGCTCGAGCCGGCCGCCCTCCGGCTCGGGGAGCGCCTTGCGGTCCACCTTGCCGTTGGCGGTCAGGGGAATGGCGTCCAGGGTCACGAAAGCCGCCGGCACCATGTAGTCGGGCAGGCTCTGGCCCAGGAACGAGCGGAGCTCGACCACCGTCGGCCGCTCCTCGCCCGCCGCCACGGTGTAGGCCACCAGGCGGGCACCGTCCTCGCCCCCACCGCCGGGCCGGGCCAGAACGACAGCCTCCGAGACCGCCGGATGGGCCGCCAGGGCCGACTCGATCTCCCCCAGCTCGATGCGGAAGCCGCGGACCTTGACCTGGTGATCGATCCGCCCCAGGTACTCGACGTCGCCGTCCGCCAGGCGCCGGGCCAGGTCGCCGCTCCGGTAGAGCCGGCCGCCCCCACCCTCGGGGCCGGCGGCGAACGGATCGGGGACGAAGCGCTCGGCGGTGAGCGCGGGCCGGGCGAGGTAGCCGCGGGCGAGGCCGGCGCCGCCGACGTGGATCTCCCCCGCCACACCGACGGGCACCGGCTGGAGCCGGGGATCGAGCAGGTGGAGCTGGAGGTCGGGGATCGGCCGCCCGATGACGCTCCCCCGGCCGGCCGTCAGGTCGTCGCTCCCCACCGGCCGGTAGGTCACGTGGACGGTGGTCTCGGTGATGCCGTACATGTTGACCAGCCGTGGCCGGCGGTCGCCGTAGCGCGAGAACCAGGGGGCGAGCGCGGCGAGCTCCAGGGCCTCGCCGCCGAAGATCACGCAGCGCAGGGCGTCGAGGGGCGGAGCCGCCCCGTCGGCGCGCACCAGCCCCCGGAAGGCAGACGGTGTCTGATTGAGCACGGTCACCCGCTCTCGGGCGAGCAAGGCGTGGACCTCCTCGGGCGAGCGGCTGACCGCGAGCGGCACCACCACCAACCGGCCGCCGTAGGCGAGCGGCCCCCAGAGCTCCCAGACCGAGAAGTCGAAGGCGTAGGAGTGGAAGAGCGTCCAGACGTCGTCCGGCCCGAAGCCGAACCAGGGCTCGGTCGAGGCCATCAGGCGGACCGCGTTGCCGTGGGTCACCGGCACGCCCTTGGGCCGTCCGGTGGAGCCGGAGGTGTAGATCACGTAGGCCAGGTCGAAGGCGCCGGCGGCCTGCGCCGCGGGCGGGCGATCACCGGCCGCGCCCGCGTCCGCCTCCGGGAGCCGATCCAGGCAGAGCGCCTCGGCACCGCCGCCGGAGGTCGCCGGCAGGGTGCCGAGGAGCGCGCTCGTGGTCAGCACCAGCGGCGCCCCCGAGTCCTCCAGGGTGAACGCCAGGCGTTCCTCCGGATAGGCCGGGTCGAGGGGCACGTAGGCGCCGCCGGCCTTGAGCACGCCGAGGATCGCCACCACCATGTCGAGGCCCCGCTCGAGGCAGAGGGCAACCGGCACGCCGCGGCCGACACCGCGCTCCCGGAGCACCCGCGCCAGGTGCCCGGCACGCCGGTCGAGCGCGCCGTAGGTGAGGCTGGCCTCCCCGAAGCTCAGGGCGACCGCGTCCGGAGCCGCCGCCGCTTGCGCCTCGAACAGACCGTGCACCGTCGCCTCCTCGACCACCGCGCCGGTCCCGGCTACCGGCGGCCAGGGCAGGCCCGGCGGGTCCGCCGCTTCGACCACCAGTTGATGGGCCTCGCCCGGCGCGAGGAGCGGCGCCTCGGACACCGCCAGCCCCGGGTCCGCGGCCACCGCCGCGAGCAGCGTCTCCAGGTGATCGGCCATGCGCCGCACCGTGGTGCGGTCGAACAGGTCGCTCTTGTAGCGCCACAGCCCGTGGATTCCGTCCTCGAGCTCGGTCAAGTTCAAGATCAGGTCGAACTTGGCCGTCTGGCTGTCGGCGAGGATCGGCCGGAGCGTGAGGCCGGGGAGCTCGAGGGCCTCCGCCGGCACGTTCTGGAGCTGGAGCACCACCTGGAACACCGGTGAGCGGGAGAGGTCCCGCTGGGGCTGCACCTCTTCGACCAGCTTCTCGAACGGCAGGTCCTGGTGATCGTAGGCGCCGAGGCTAGCGTCCCGGACCCGTTCCACCAGGGTGTCGAACGACGGGTCGTCCGACAGGTCGGTGCGCAGCGCCAGGGTGTTGACGAAGAAGCCGATCAGCCCCTGGATCTCCTCGCGCTGGCGGTTGGCGATGGTCGAGCCCACCACCAGGTCCCCCTGGCCGCTGTGGCGCGCCAGCAGGGCCTGGAAGCCGGCCATCGACACCATGAAGAGCGTCGCCCCCTTGCGGTGGGCGAGCTTGCGGAGCCCGTCTGCGACCTCGGCGCCCAGCCGCATGCCGAGGGTCGAGCCCCGGTAGCTCTGGACCGGCGGCCTGGGCCGATCGGTGGGCAGGTCGAGCACGCCGTCTGCGCCGGCGAGGCGCTCGCGCCAGTACTCGAGCTGCTCGTCCAGCACCTCGCCGGTGAGCCAGCCCCGCTGCCAGACCGCGAAGTCCGGGTACTGGATCGGCAGCTCGGCAAGGGGCGAGGGCTCGCCGGCCACCGCGGCGCGGTAGAGCGCCGCCAGCTCGGAGACGAAGATCCCCAGGGACCAGGCGTCGGAGACGATGTGGTGCATGGTCACCAGCACCCCGTGCTCGCCCGGCGCGAGACGCACCAGGGTGGTGCGCACCAGCGGGCCGACGCCGAGGTCGAACGGACGCTCGGTCTCCAACCGCCCCAGGCGGGCGAGCTCGGTCTCCCGGGAGGCCTCACCCAGGGCGCTCAGGTCGATCACCGGCAGCACCGACCGCCGCCACGGCCGCACCACCTGGACCGGCCTGCCCGACCTGGTCTCGAACACGGTCCGCAGGCCGTCGTGGCGGCGCACCAGCTCGTCCAGGCTCGCGGCCAGGCTCCGGACGTCCAGATCCCCCACCAGCCGCAGGGCGCCCGGCACGTTGTAGGCCGAGCTCTCGGGCTCCATGCGATCGAGGAACCAGAGCCGCTCTTGGGCGAAGGAGAGCGGCGCCCCGGCCTGGCGCTCCTCGGCGGAGAGCGGCAGGATCGGCGGCACGGCGTCCTCCACCACGCCCCGCTCCTGATCGATCCGCGCCGCCGCCTCGGCCAGGGTCGAGGCCTCGAACAGCGCCCGGAGCGGAATCGACACGTCCAGGCTCTCGCGCACCCGGGAGGCCACCCGGGTAGCGAGCAGTGAATGGCCCCCCAGGTCGAAGAAATCGTCCTGGCGACCGACCCCTTCGACCCCGAGGATGTCCTGCCAGACCTTGGCCAGGGCCTTCTCGGTCTCGGTCCGCGGCGGCTCGCTCTCGGCCTCGGTCCCGAGCCGCTCGAGCTCCCCGGGGGCCGGCAGCGCCCGGCGATCGAGCTTGCCGTTGACCGTCAGCGGCAGCTCGTCGAGCTCCACGAAGGCGGCCGGGATCATGTAGTCGGGCAGGAACGAGCCGGCGTGCTCCCGCAGCGCCGCCGGCTCCGGGGCCTCGGTCGCGGCGGTGTCGGGCACCACGTAGGCCACCAGGCGCTGGTCGCCGGGACGGTCCTCCCGTGCCACCACCGCCACCTGGCCGACGGCGGGATGGCGCGCCAGGACCGCCTCGATCTCACCGAGCTCGATGCGGAAACCGCGCACCTTCACCTGCTGGTCGATGCGCCCGAGGAAGTCGAGCTCGCCGTCGGGCAGCCTGCGGGCCAGATCACCGGCCCGGTAGAGGCGCCCGCCGCCCTCGGCGCCGCCGGCGACGAAGGGATCGGGGATGAAGCGCTCGGCGGTCAGCCCCGGACGGCCCAGGTAGCCTCTCGCCAGGCCGGCACCACCCACGTGCACCTCGCCCGGCACTCCCACCGGCACCAGGTTGAGCCAGGGGTCGAGCAGGTGGACCTGGAGATCGGGGATCGGCACCCCCACCGGGCTCCCTGCACCGCCCGCCCCACCCGGCCGGGCCGCTCCGGCCGCGTCCTCGGCACGCACCGGCCGGTAGGTCACGTGGACCGTCGTCTCGGTGATGCCGTACATGTTGACCAGCAGGGGCTCGCGGTCGCCGTGGCGCTCGAACCAGGGGGTGAGCGAAGCGGGCTCGAGGGCCTCGCCGCCGAACACCACGGAGCGCAGAGCGAGCTCCCCGGGGATCGCTGCCGCGGCGCCGTCCGCCGCGATCAACTGCTTGAACGCCGACGGGGTCTGGTTGAGCACCGTCACCCGCTCGCGGCGCAGCAGCTCGTGGAACGACTCCGGCGACCGGCTGACCCAGTAGGGCACCACCACCAGGCGACCGCCGTAGGCGAGCGCCCCCCAGAGCTCCCAGACCGAGAAGTCGAAGGCGTAGGAGTGGAAGAGGGTCCAGACGTCGTCCGGACCGAAACCGAACCAGCCCTCGGTGGCGGCCATCAGCCGCTCGACGTTGACGTGGGGGATGAGCGAGCCCTTCGGCCGCCCGGTCGAGCCGGAGGTGTAGATGACGTACGCCAGAGAGTCCGGGCCGGGTGACGGCGCCGGGGCCGCCAGCGCCGCGGCCCGCCCGGACCGATCCGCCACCGCACCGTCCCCCTCGGCGCCGAGCACGATGCGCCGCGCACCGGGCAGATCGGGCACGTCCTCCACCAGCGCCGGGGCCACCAGGACCACCGCGGCGCCCGAGTCCTCGATCATGAACTCGAGCCGCTCGGCCGGCGCCTTGGGATCGAGGGGCAGGTAGGCTCCGCCCGCCTCCAGGACGCCCAGGATCGCCACCACCATCTCCACCGAGCGTTCGGCGCACAGTCCAACCAGGGTCTCCGGGCCGACGCCGGCCCCCCGCAGGCGCTCGGCCAGTTGGCCGGCGCGCCGCGCGAGCTCGCCGTAGGTGAGGGCCACCGGCTGCGCACCGGCCGACTCGTCGGAGAACCCGGTCAGGGCGACGCGGTCCGGGCTCTCGGCCGCGTGGCGCGCCACCAACTCGTGGACACTCCGGCCGCCGGTGTAGTCCGCACCGGGCCGGTTCCACTCGGAGAGCGCCTGCCGGCGCTCGGCCGGGGTCAACAGATCGAGGGTTCCGATGCGGGCCTCGGGCCGCTCGGCGAGGATGGCGATCAGGTGCTTCCAGTGGCCGAGCAGCCGGCGAATCGACTCCGCGTCGAAGCGCGCGGCGTCGTAGCCGGCCCGGAGCACCACTTCGTCGCTCGGAGCGGCCACCAGGGTCAGGGGGTAGTTGGTGCGCTGGAAGACCCCCTGATGGGACATCTCGAACGAGCCGCCGCCGGCGAAGCTCTCGAACACCAGAATGCTCTCGAAGAGCTCCTGGTCACGAGGCGTCTCGGCGACGGCCAGGACATCGACCAGCGGCGTGTGCTCGAACCGCCGCAGCGCGACCAGCTCGGCTTGCACCCGTTCCAGCCAGTCGAGCACCCGCACGTCGGGGTCGACCGTGAAGCGGGCCGGCAGGGTGTTGATGAAGCAGCCGACGATCCCCTCGACGCCCCGGAGCGCCGGCGGCCGGCCGGAGACGGTGACGCCGAGGGCCACGTCGTCCCGGCCGGAGTAGCGCGCCAGCACGAGCGCGTACGCCGCCTGGGTCAGGGTATTGAGGGTCAACCGGTGCTGCTTGACGAACGCCTTGAGCCGCTCGGTGGCCGCACGGTCCAGGCGATCGTAGAGAAAGTCGTAGCCGGCGTCCTCGCCGTCGGCCGCCGGGTGGTCGACGACCAGCGGGGTCGGCTCGGTGAACCCCGCCAGGCGCTCCTTCCAGTACGCCCGCGCCTCGCCGAAGTCTTGCTGGCGCAACCAAGAGATGTAGTCGCGAAACGGGCGCTGCTGGGCCAGCCGAAGCTCGGCACCGGTCACCAGGCAACGGTAGATCTCGCCCACCTCCCCCATCACCAGGCCGGCCGACCACCCGTCGAGGATGACGTGGTGGTAGCTCCAGATCATCCGGTACCCGGAGTCGCCCGTGCGCACCGCGGTGAGCCGGGTCAGCGGCGGCCGCGACAGGTCGAACCCCCGCCGCCGGTCCTCGCGCCGGAGCTCCTCGAACCGATCCTCCTGCTCCTCGGGGGAGAGCTCGCGCCAGTCGAGCTGCTCTACCGGTAGCTCCACCGTGCGATGGACCACCTGGACCGGCTCCTCGAGATCTTCCCAGAGAAACCCCGTCCGCAGGACCGGATGCCGCTCGATCACCCGGCGCCACGCCTCGACGAAGGGCTCGAGCTCGAAGCCCTCCTGGTAGCCCAGGGAAAACTGCTCGAAGTAGACGGCGCTCTCGGGAGACAGCAGGCTGTGGAGCAACATGCCCTGCTGGACCGGCGAAAGGCGGTAGATGTCGGCGATGTTCTGTCGCTTGGGTGTGGTGGTCATCCTGCTCCTGGTCCGTCGGTGATCCGGCGCGACGAAGCTCCTCCCCCACCGGGGATCGCCCACGACACGACTCTTCCCAAGAGAGCGAAGGGGAGGCCCGAGGACCTCCCCTGATGCCCCCAGTCGCTACCGGCGGCCCCGTTCGTAGTACATCTTTCTAGTGCAGAAACCCTTCACTTCCGAGACAAGACCTCTGCCCGATTCGCGCCCGATCCTCACTCGGCTCGGAGGGTTCGCGCGGGATCGATGCGCGAGGCGCGCCAGGCGGGCAGCAGGCACGCGATCGCGGCCATCGCCACCAGGGCGGTCGACGCCAGGGCGTAGGTGGGAGCGTCGGTGCTGCTCACGCCGAAGAGAAAACCCGACAGCAGGCGGTTGAGGGCCAGGGCGCCGGCGAGCCCGACGGCGAGGCCGATCCCGGCCAGCCGGAGGCCGCTCACCAGAACCGTGCGGATCACCTCCGATCGCCGGGCGCCGAGGGTCATGCGGATGCCGATCTCCCGGCCCCGCTGGGCCGTCGCATAGGCGATCACGCCGTAGACGCCGACCACCGCCAGCAGGAGCGCGATGAGCGCGAACGAGCCGAACAGAACGGTCGTCAGCCGCGGCTGGGCAATCGACTCCTCGAGCCGGCGGCTCATGGGCCGGACGTCCTCGACCGGCAGGTCCGGATCGAGGTCGGCGATGGCGCTTCGCACCTGGGGCACCATGAGCTCCGGGTCGCCTTGGGTCCGTACCACCACCGACGTGATCCGCACCGGGTGCTGGGCCTGGGGGAGGTAGAGCTGGTCCGGCGAGCCGCCGCCGGTCAGAAGCTGCCGCACATGTCCGACGACGCCCACCACCTCGCGCCACCCCTGGCCGTCCGGCCGGGTGGACTCGATCTTGAGACGCTTGCCCACGGCGCGCTCCCCCGGCCACAGGCGCTGGGCCAGGTCGCGGTCGACGACCACGACCTCGGGCGACTCGCCGTCGTCCTCGGCGCGGAAGGCTCGGCCCTCGAGCAGGGGAATCCCCATGGCCTGGAAGTAGTCGGGGCTGATGATTCGCCAGCCGGTCGAAGGCTTCGGCCGGCCCGAGCCCTCGGCCCAGCCCTCCGGCACCACGTCGCCGGACAGCTCGAACGAGCTCGCGGGAAGGTGGGAGATGACCGCCGCCGAGCGGACACCGGGAATGGTCTCCAAGCGCCCCACCAGATCGCGGAAGAACGCCACCACCTGGTGGTCCTCCGGACGGTCGAGCCGGCTGATCGTGAGCTGGAGCGACAGCACGTTGTCGGGCCGATACCCGGGGTCGATTTGCAGCAGGTGGCTGAAGCTCTTGATCACCAGGCTGCCGCCGATCAGCACCACCAGCGCCAGGGCCACCTCGGCGATCACCAGGCCGGCCCTCAGACGCCCTCCGGAGCCGCCCAGGTTGGAGGTCTTGCCACCGGAGGTCAGGGTCTCCCGAAGATCGAACTTGAGCGTCTGGGCGACCGGCACCAGACCGAACACGACACCGGTCACCACCGCCACCAGCAGCGTGAACAGCAACACCCGCCAGTCGAGCCCGATCTCGCCGGTCCTCGGCAGGGCGTCGGCGTGCACCGTCACGAGCCACCGGATGACCCCCCAGGCGAGGAGCACCCCGAGCACCGCGGCGAGGAGCGACAGCATCACGCTCTCGGTCAGGAACTGGCGCACCAGATCCCGCCGCCCGGCGCCGAGGGCGGTGCGGATCGCCACCTCTTTCTTCCGCGCCGCCGCCCGCGCCAGAAGCAGGTTGGCGACGTTGGCACAGGCGATGACCAGCACGAAGCCGACCGTCAACCCCAGCACCAGCAGGATCCGCTGGACGTCTCCAACCAGGTCCTCGTGGGCCGACACCGCGGTCAGGCCCCAGCCGCTCCCCTCCGGATAGGCCTCCGGATGGCGACGCTGAAGCCGGCCCGCCACCAGGCGCAGCTCGGCCCGCGCCTCGCCGATCGTCACCCCGTCCTTCAGGCGACCCACCACGGTGAGGAACCTGGCCGCCCGGGGCGGCGGGTTCGGGTTGTCGAGCATCGGCAGCCAGACGTCGTACTCGAACGAGCCGAACCGGAACTCGGCGGGGAGCACGCCGATCACCTCGGTGGGCCGGCCGTTCAGCCGCACCACCTGGTGGATGACGCCGGGGTCGGAGCCGAAGCGGCGCCGCCAGAGGTCGTTGCTCAACACCGCGACGGCTGCCGCGTCCGCCCGGTGGTCCTCCGCGGCGAACAGCCGCCCGGCCACCCCCTCGACGCCGAGCATGCGGAAGATGCCCTCGGAAGCGCGCGCCGCCACCAGGCGCTCCGGCTCGGTCTCGCCGGTGATGTTGACCAGTTGGGGACCGACCGCCGCCAGGTGCTCGAAGCTCTCCACCTGCTCGACCAGGTCCCGGAGCTCTGGCGGCGAGATCGGTGTCTTCGGCTGCCCCTGCTCCACGAACTGCCCCCAGACCAGAACGACCTGCTCCGGATTCTCGTACGGCAACGGCCGGAGCAACACGGCATCCACGATGCTGAACACCGCCGTGTTCGGGCCGATCCCCAGCGCGAGGCAGAGCACGGCGGCACCGGTCAGGACGGGGTTCCTGGCCAGGCTACGCGCGGCCAACCGGACCTCTTGGAGCAGGGTTTCCACGGTAGACGGTCCTCCGGTCACCGGCGACCGTCTACCGGCCGCCGCATCCCCTCTTAAGTGCGGCACCTGCCGGACCCGTGACAGTCGACAAGCCTTGTGGCGCCATGATCTAAAGAAATGTACGGAAAATCTAAAATCTTTGATTCAGAATTTGCAAGTCATTGAGCAGCAAGAACATCAGCGCCCGTCCGTGTCTCAAAAAACACGCGCACACGCACTCTAGGAACAGTTCCCGGCCCACCTCACGGGGTAGGCAGCCCACCCGCGAGGGTGAGCCCTCACAGCCGGGTTCATCGAACGACTTTCTCTAGGGAGGTAAAGCTCAGATGACCGACACGTTCGCACCCGCCTCGACTCCGGCCCGGCGGCTCCTCGCCGGCCTGGCGATCACCCTGGCCCTGTTCTCCTTCGGCCTTCCGGCCTCCGCTGACGGTGGTGTCACCTTCTCCGACATCGCCGCCGGAGGGGGCGCGGGTATCACCTACCACCGCACGCCGTCCGACCGGTACTCCGGCCGGCAGGCGATGATCGACCTCGGCCCGATTCCGTTCGCCGACTTCCGCAACGAGGCGGCCAACCACCCGCTGAAGCCGGCCGGCGCTCCGGGCGTGGCGCTGCTCGACTACGACCGCGACGGCGACCTGGACATCTACGCCACCAACGGCCCGGGCACCCCCAACAGCCTGTTTTCGAACCAGCTCGTCGAGACCGGCTCGGTCTCGTTCATCGACGTCGGCCTCGCCTCGGGCGCCGGCGCCACCGACCAGGACAGCTCGGGCGTGTGCTTCGGCGACATCGACAACGACGGTGACGAGGACCTGTTCGTGGTCGGCAGCGGCGACCCGTATCACCTGATCGAGAACCAGGGCGACGGCACCTTCGTCGACATCTCCACCGGCAGCGGCGCCACCGGCGACGGCCGCTGGGCGGTCGCCTGCTCGATGGCCGACTTCAACGGCGACGGCCTGCTCGACATCGTGGTCGCCAACACCTACGAGAGCTGGTACAACCGCCTGCCGGTGGTGACCCCGGGCGTCTACCCCGGCCTCCAGCACAACGAGCTGTTCATCGCGCAGGGCGGCAACACGTTCGCCGAGGTCGGTGCCGCCGCCGGGCTGCACAACGTGTCCAACCTCCCGGACGCCGCGTTCACCTGGGCGATCGGCTCGGCCGACATCGACCTCGACGGCGACATCGACATCCTGAGCGCCGACAACCAGGGCGCTCCGCCGGCGACCAAGGCCGACGAGCGCGGCTACCCGCGCTTCTTCGAGAACGACGGCTCTGGCAACTTCACCGACACCACGTTCGCCCACGGGCTCGACCAGGAGGGCGGCTGGATGGGCGTCGCGTTCGCCGACTTCAACTGCGACGGCTACATGGACTTCTTCAACACCAACCTGGGGAACTACCTGGGTGGTACGCGGGCTCCGTCGAGCTTCTTCCTCGGCAGCGCCGCCGGCACCTTCACCCGCCTCGGCCTCGCCGAGCTGGGTGGCAACCCTTTCGGTTGGGGCACCTCGCCGATCGACTACGACAACGACGGTGACTTCGACCTCGTCTACCACGGCGGCGTCGACAACGTGCGCTCCGTCGTCGCCGAGAACCCCGGCGTGCTCTACCGGAACGACGGCGCCTGCAGCGCCAGCTTCACCTACGACAACACCGCCATCCTGCGCAACCACAACAACCGCATGGTCAACGGCGTGGCCGTGGGCGACATCAACAACGACGGCTTCGACGACGTCGTCTCGGTGTCGAACTTCGACGTGGTGCCGGTGAACTTCTTCCCTTGGGTGCCCTTCCTCGGCCCGCCGCGCCATCCGCTCTTCGACCAGACTGCCCGCTTCGAGATTGCCTGGTTCCCGCTCATCCCGGGCCACTTCGTTTACGTCGACCCGATCTTCAACCAGGGCACGCTGGCGGTCGAGCTCAACAGCGCCGACAACGGCAACCAGTCGGTCTCCTTCACCACGGTCGGCGGCAAGGACCTGGTGACCGGTGGTCAGGTGAACCGAGACGGCATCGGCGCGGTCATCCGCTTCACGCCGGACGGCGCCGCGGGCGCCAGCCTGCCGGTTGTCGGCGGCTCGAGCTACGCCTCCCAGGACAGCCTGTCGGCCAACTTCGGCGTCGGCCAGGCGGCCGGTGGCGTGGTCGAGGTGCTGTGGCCCGGCGGCGCGCGCAACCGCCTGGACGACGTGGTCTCCGGCGAGCGCCTGGTGCTGCCGGAGATCCCGTGCAGCTACGACGGCGGCTGGACGAACTTCGGCCAGTACGACTCCTGCGTCATGCAGGCGCTCAACGGCTACCTCCAGGCCGGCGTCATCGACGCCTCGATGCGCAACCGCCTGCGCGACAGCGCCTGGCGCGCGTACCACGAGACCCACTGAAGTATCTCGGCGGCGCGGGGGCTCCCCCCGCGCCGCCCTTTCTTCCCTTCCTTCCCCCCTCCTCCTCGCGCCAACCACACCCCGCCCTTCAGGGCGTCCGGCGTGCGCGCCGAACGGCGTGCCGAGCCTTCCGCATGTCCCAAAACGAGGACTCACTGCACTTCATGGAAGAACCCTGAAGGCAGCGGCCGTAGCATTCCCCGGCGGAGCATCTCCTCCGCCTCCGGTGCCCCGATCTGCGGCGTGGGCACGGACGACGGCCGCGATCCGAACCACCCTGACCCAGGAGAGACCGATGAGCAGAATCCCGTCTGGATCGCCGAGCCCCCGGGGCGGATGGCACGGCGCGGCCGTCGCCCTCGTGCTGGCGGCCCTCTCGACCTTCCCGGCGCTCGCCGACGGCGGCGTCACCTACACCGACATCGCTGACGGCGACGGCGCCGGCATCACCTACCGGAGGACGCCCTCCGACCGCTTCGCCGTGCGCCAGGCGATCATCGACGCCGGCCCGATCCCGTTCGCCGACTTCAGGACCGTCGCCGCCAACCACCCGCTGAAGGCGAGCGGCGCTCCCGGCGTGGCGCTGCTCGACTTCGACCTGGACGGCGACCTGGACATCTACGCCACCAACGGTCCCGGCACCCCCAACAGCCTCTACTCGAACCAGCTCGTCGAGACCGGCTCCGTCTCGTTCGTCGACGTCGGCCTCGCCTCGGGCGCCGGCGCCACCGACCAGGACAGCTCGGGCGTCTGCTACGGCGACGTCGACAACGACGGTGACCCGGACCTCTTCGTGCTCGGCAGCGGCGATCCGTACCGGCTGTTCGAGAACCAGGGTGACGGCACCTTCCTCGACGTCTCCGCCGCCAGCGGCCCGGCCTTCGACGGCCACTGGGCCGTGGGCTGCTCCATGGGCGACGTCGATGGCGACGGCCGGCTCGACATCGTGGCCGCCAACACCTACACCGACTGGACCAACCGGATCCCGGTGGTGGCTCCCGCCGTGGCGCCCAACCTGGAGCACAACGAGCTGTTCCTGAACCAGGGCGGCAACGTGTTCGCGGAGGCCGGCAACGCCTCGGGCCTGCACCAGGTCTCGAACATGCCCGACGCCGCCTTCTCCTGGGCCATCGCCCTGGTCGACTACGACGCCGACGGCGACGTGGACGTGCTCTCCGCCGACAACCAGGGCCCGCCGCCGACGAACCCGTCCGAGGAGCGCGGCTACAACCGCCTCTACCAGAACGACGGCTCGGGCTACTTCACCGACATCTCCTTCGCGGCAGAGCTCGACCACGAGGGCGGCTGGATGGGCCTGACCTTCGCCGACTTCAACTGCGACGGGCACCTGGACTTCTTCGCCACCAACCTGGGCAACTACCTGGGCGGTGAGAACGGCGGCTCGAGCCTGTTCCAGGCCAACGGTGACGGCACCTTCACCCGCCGCCATCTCGTCGACTTCGGGGCCACCCCCTTCGGCTGGGGGACCTCGGCCCTCGACTACGACAACGACGGCGACTCCGATCTGGTCTGGCACGGCGGCGTCGACAACATCCGCTCCGTCGTCGCCGACAACCCGGGCGTCATCTACAGCAACGACGGCGCCTGCTCGGGCGGCTTCACCTACGACTCGGGCGCCATCCTCAAGAACCACAACACCCGCACCGTCAACGGCGTCGCCGTCGGCGACCTCAACAACGACGGGTTCGAGGACGTGGTCTCCGTGTCGAACTTCGACATCGTGCCGGCCAACTTCTTCCCCTGGGTGCCCTTCCTCGGGCCGCCCCGGCACCCCGAGCTCGACCAGACGGCACGCTTCGAGATCGTCTTCTTTCCGCTCATCCCCGGACACTTCGTGTGGCTCGCCCCGGAGCTGCCGAACGGCACGCTCTCGGTCGAGCTCAACAGCGCCGACAACGGCAACGGCTGGGTGGCGTTCGACACCGTCGGCGGCAAGGACCTGGTGACCGGAGGACAGGTGAACCGGGACGGCATCGGTGCCGTGGTGCGCTTCACGCCGGACGGGGGACCGACCTCGACCCGGCCGGTGGTCGGCGGCTCGAGCTACGCCTCCCAGGACAGCCTGCGGGTCGGCTTCGGCCTCGGTCAGGTGGCTGGCGGCGTGGTCGAGGTCCAGTGGCCCGGCGGCGCCCGGAACCGGCTGGACGACGTGGTCGCCGGCGAGCACCTGAAGCTGCCGGAAATCCCGTGCAGCTTCGACGGCGACTGGGGTAACTTCGGCCTCTACGACGCCTGCGTCATGCAGGCTCTGAACGGCTACCTCCAGGCCGGTGTGATCGACGCCCAGATGCGCAACCGCCTGCGCGAGAGCGCCTGGCGCGCGTTCCACGCCACCCACTGAGCAGTATCGGCAGCGGGCAGCGGGCAGCGGGCAGCGGGCAGCGGGCAGCGGGCAGCGCGGGAGAGATCCCGCGCCGCCGCGCTTTTCTTCTCGCTCAGTCCCCCAGCTTCGACAGCACTTTCGCCAGGTCGTCCTCGTCGAGGTCCGCCTCGGGGAAGTCGGACGGGCTGAAGACCGCGTCGCCCAGACCCTTGGCGGTGTCGACCAGGGCCTGCAGCTCGGCTCCGATCTCCTTCCCCAGCTCCGCCACGGCCGCCCCGTCGAGGCGTGAACGGTCGTAGAGCAGCTCGAGATCGATCGTGCCGTCACCGGTTGCGGCGACTACGGTGAGCGCCCGCTCCGGCGCCATGGGACGGCCCACCGGACCCGCGGTCAGCGCGAACGCCACCGCCGGCTCGGCCACGGAGGCAAGCCCCTCGCGACCGTCGCCCTCCGCCTCGCCCAGAAGATGGTCGAACCCCTCGCCCACGCCCGGCACGGCGCGGAGGCTCTCCTTGACGGCCGTCAGCGTGGCACCCGGATCCTCGTCCGCGGGGCGGTCGAGGGTCAGCGGGAAGGCGACCGTGAAGCTCCCGACGCTGTCGGCGAACGCGTCGGCGTCCGCGGCGCGGCGGCCGTCCCGCTCGATCCGCAGCGTCAGCGGCCCTCCCGCGCGCCGCCCCTGGACCCGATCGAGCGCACGCCCGACGGCGGCCAGCAGCTCCTCCTCGAGGGTGCTGTTGAAGGTCGGCCGGACCGCCGCCTCGAGGTCGCCCACCAGGGCGCCGTCCAGCGCGACAGATTCGACACCCAGACCCCCTTCGCCGCCGGACGCCGCCTGGCCGCCGAACGGATCGAGCGCGCCGTCACCGGCGACCGCCGCCCAGCAGGAGACCTCCTCGGCCGTCGAGCGCTCGGCCGCCGAGGCGTCCAGCGACCGCGCCCAGGTATCGAAGGGCTGCGCTTCGCCCGCGACGTCGGGCGTGCCGCCGGTGCCGATCTGCTCCAGGAGCCGGGAGAGCTGCCGCGCGAGCAGCCCCGCGGACCGGTGGTCGCCTGCCAGGCGGTGCATCACCAAGAGCAACCGCGCCTCCCCCTCCCCCGCGGCGAACGCGGCGCCCACCGAACGACCGGCGGCCGGGTCGAGGTCGGCCGCGAGCTCCGCGGCGGCCTGCTCCAGACCGGCGGCCTCGGCCTCGACGATCGGCGGCCGGACGGCTTCGCCCTCCTCCGGAGGCGTGGCCTCGGCGCCGCCGTAGCGCAGACCGAGCGCCGGATGGGCGGCGACCAGCGCCGCCAGGGCCTCGGTCACCGCATCCCGGTCGGGGATCTCGGCCGGGACCTCCACCTCGGCGATCATCACCCGGGACGGGTCGAAGCCGGCGCCGGCCAGGCGCCGCTGATACGGCGTCAGCGGCACCGGGCCCGCGGCCATGGTCCCCGTGCTCCCCAGCAGCTCCGCCAGCTCGGCGATCGTCTGGTGCTCGAAGAGCTGGTCGGGCGAGAGCTCGAGGCCCTCCTCGTTGGCCCGGGAGATGAGCTGAATGCCCATCACCGAATCGCCTCCCAGATCGAAGAAGTTGTCGTGGACGCCGACCTCCTTGATGCCGAGCGAGTCCTGCCAGATGCCGGCGAGCTTGGTCTCGACGTCGTTCCTGGGGGCAACATAAGGCGTCGGAATGCTCGGCCGCTCGTGGCTGCCGCGGGAGGCCGACGCACCGGAGCCCGCCATCAACTGCTCCCGATCGATCGTCCGGGTCTGCTCGATCAGCACGCGCAGATCCTTGGCCGACGCGATCATCTGGGGCGCCCGGAGGCGCGTCGACAGCATGCGGCGGAAGACCTCGACGCCCTCCCGGGGCAGGATGCCCGAGGCCGCGATCGGCACCGGCGCCTTGGGCGACTCCGCCGGGCTCCCCCCGGGTTCGGCACCCGAGTCGGCGGCCGATCCTCCCGCCGTCGCGGCCGGCTTCTCGGACTGCGCCGCCGCCGGACGCTGGAAGTTGGCCGCGGCCTCGCCCACTTTCTTCATGGCGAAGTGCTCGATCTCCACCAGCACCTCGCCCTCCTCCGACATCAGGGTCACGTCGACGGTCAGGGTCTCGCGCCCGCTGCCGTCCGCGCGCTTCTTCAGGTAGCTGTAAAGACGCGGGGTGAGCGCTTTTCTGACCTTGACCGCGCCGTAGGAGAGCGGCAGGTAGTTGTCCTCCTCGACGAACCCGATGATGCCGGTGGCCACGTCGACCAGGGCCGGATGGAGCGGCATTTCGCGGGTCTCGTCGGCGATCTCCTCGGGCAGCTCGAGAAGCGCCAGGCCCTCACCGTCGCCGAGACGGATCTCCCGCAGGCTCTGCCAGTGCTCGCCCCAGTAGACGACCCCGACCCCCTCCTCGTTCATCACCGACCCGTCGAAGGTGATCGTCTCGCGGTCGCAGCGCCCGCGGATGGCGTCCAGGTCGAGCGTCTTCGCCTCCCCCGGCTCGCCGGCCATCACCCGGCCCCGGACGTGGGCCTGCCAGCTCCCCTCGCCGCCCACCTTGTCGCCCGCCTTGGTGGCGATCCGGAACTTGAACTCGCCGCCCGAGCGCTCCAGGGTGATCTGCGCCTCCCGGCTGGTTCCGTCCGGGATCATCATCGGGTTCAGGAAGAAGACATCCCGCACCTCGACCGGCGCCTCCGGGTCGAACTGCTCGAAGTTCGACGCGTGGTGGACGAACGCCGCCCGGGCGATCTCCAGGTAGCTGGTGCCCGGCAGCGTCGGCGTGCCGAGGATCTTGTGCTCGCCGACCACCCACTGGCGCTCTGGCGAGAAGTCGGTGGCGTAGACCGTCTGGTCGGAGGTCTCCCGCACGCAGCGGTCGAGGAGCGGATGGCCCGTCTCGCCGCCGGCGAGGTCCGCCGCGCCCGCGGCGATCCCGGCCGCCACCGCCATGCCGACCTCCTCCCAAGCGCCCCAGTTGATCGACAGCGTGCGCTCGGCACCACCGTCTCCGCCCAGCCGGAGCTGCTGACGGTACGCCCAGGCGTCGAGGAAGCTGTTGGCCGCGGTGTAGTCCACCTGGCCGATGCCGCCGACACAGGCGATGGTCGACGAGCAAACGACCACGAAGTCGGGCCGCACGCCGGCACCGACGAGCGCCGTCTCCAGGCAGACGGTGCCGCGAATCTTGGGCGAGAGCACCCGCGCCGCCACCTCCTCGGTCTTGAGCTGGACCATGCCACCGCCGGCGAGACCCGCCGCGTGGACGATGCCGTGGAGGGCGCCGAAGCGCTCCAGCGTCTCCGCCACGACGGCCGCCGTCTGCTCCGGGTCGGCGATGTCGGCGCTCAGGGCGATCACCTCCGCGCCCGCCTCTTCGAGGGCCATGACCTTGCGGATCTTGTCGCTCGTCCGGTCGCTCGCGCTGTGGGTCTCGAGCCACTCATCCCAGGTCGAGCGCTCCGGCATCGCCGACAGGCCGACCAGGGCGAGGCGAGCCCGGTGCTCGCGGGCGAGGTAGTCGGCGAAGGTCAAGCCGATGCCGCCGAGGCCACCGGTGATCAGGTAGACCCCGCCCTCGCGGATCATCAGCTCGCCGTCGGCCACCTCCTCCAGGCGGGTCGGCTCGTAGCCCTGCACCCAGCGATCGCCGTCGCGCAGCGCGACCACCAGGTCGTCGCCGGCGCCGGTCGTCTCGGCGATGAGCCGGTCGACGATGTCGCCGACCGCGCCGGTCTGGTCGGCGCCCTCCGGCATCACCACGTCGACGGCCCGACACTCGATCCACGGGTACTCCAGGGAGACCACCTTGATCGGCCCCAAGAGCGGCGCCTTCTCTGGACAGAGGAAGCGCTCGCCGGCGACGCGGTGCAGGTTGTCCGAGACCACCACCCAACGCATCTCCTGGTCCACCCCCTGGCGTCCCAGGGCCTGGGCGAGGAAGAGCTGGCTCCAGAACGAGCGCTGCTCGGCATCCTCTACCCGGTCGAGGGCCAGGTCGCCCCGGTCACCGGTCACGTTCCACAGGTGGAGGATGACGTCCGGCGCCCCGCCGTCGGCGACCAGCGCCTTGACCAGGGCGTCATAGTCGCCCTTCTCGCCGGGAGCGATCCGGTAGCCGCCATCGGTCGCGGAGAAGCCGTCGCCCCGCTCGACCGTCACCACCCGCTGACCGACCTCGCCGAGGGCGGAGACCATCGCCGGCGTCAGCGCGTCGTCGCCGCCGAACACCAGCCAGGTCCGCGGCTCGTCCCGGAGGTCCCCCGCCGGGCGCGGCGCGAGCGACGGCTTCCAGCTCGGCAGGTAGCACCAGTCGGCGATGTCCTCCTTCTTCGCCGTGGCGTCCCCGCCGAACGGGCTGAACCCCTCCTGCCAGGCCTCGATCCAGAA
>Ga0210123_1000207_pt1 | contig 38897 bp, 30 predicted proteins | sample Muzzi_PWB_D2_FD_185535 | JGI IMG/M metagenome (GOLD analysis project Ga0210123, IMG submission 185535) | Wetland microbial communities from San Francisco Bay, California, USA, that impact long-term carbon sequestration - Muzzi_PWB_D2 (SPAdes) | ecosystem: Environmental > Aquatic > Marine >... | reverse complement strand
AGCAGTTTGGTTTCGAGCGGGTAATCCTGATCAACGATCTGACCGCCGTATGCAGTTCATTAGCCGTGCTGCAGCCGGCAGACCTTATGCAAATTCAGGCCGGATCCGGCAAACCTGGTGATGTTCGCGGGGTTATCGCACCGGGTACCGGTCTTGGCGAGGGCTTGTCGATCCAGTTTGGAGAGAGGCAGTTTGTCCAGGGATCGGAAGGCGGTCATACCAATTTTGCTCCGGTAAATGAGGAACAGCTCGCCCTTCTTGCCTGGATGCGGAAAAGGATACAGCCGGTCAGCTATGAAATGCTTATAGCCGGACCGGGACTGGCTCACCTCTATGATTTCTGCAGGCAGTATCATCATCTGTCGGAAACTCCCCGGGTGGTCGAGGCAATGCACCAGGCCGATGACCGGATTCCTATTATTGTCGGCGGTGCCCTGGGGAGTATTGGCGATGGTCCCTGTCCTCTCTGCCTTCGGGTAATTGATCTTTTCCTGTCGATTCTCGGCAGTGAAGCAGGAAACCTGGCACTCAAACTGTACGCCAGGGGTGGAATTTTTCTTGGCGGAGGCATCCTGCCGAGACTTGTGGGACAGATCTCCTTTGATCCTTTCATGGAAAGCTTTCTCGCCAAGGGGCAAATGTCAGCACTGATGAAAGAAATTCCTGTTTCTCTGATCCTGAGAAAAGACGCTGCGCTTATCGGAGCGGCATATCTTGCGCGGTGTGCATTGCGGGAGAGATCTTCCAATGGCAGATAAGGTTGTGCCTTATGAGGTCCTCGCCGCATTTTGCCGGGACCCGGCCGGCTGTGCTGCAAAACCTCTTGGCGGGGGCAATATCAATGAGACCTATCTGATAAGATCGGCCGCATGTTCTTTTGTCCTGCAGAAAATAAATGATGAGGTCTTTCCCAATCCTCTTAAGGTTATTGAAAATTTTCAAATAATTACCGACCATCTGCGCCGGAAGAAGGATTCTGTCGGTTGCGCTTTGAAGATGGCAAGGCCGGTACTGACCCTGGAACGGGACCTCTTTTATCGTGATGGAAACGGCGCTTTCTGGCGGGGGCAGAGTTATCTGCCCCATGCGAGTTACAGTGTTTTGGCCCATCCCGATCAGGCCCGGCCGGTCGGAGAGGTGCTCGCCACTTTTCACCGGCTGGTCGCAGACCTCGATGTCGAGGTGTTTCACGATCCACTGCCGGGGTTTCATGACCTTTCCGGTTATTTAGCCGAATTTGACAGGTCGATGGAAATGAGGGAGATCGTCGAGGATGAAGCCATACGCTTCTGTCTGAAAACAATCGAACGCTATCGGATGCGGGCAGGGACTCTTCAGCAGGCAACGCATGCCGGCATCCTCACCCGCCAGCCGATTCACGGTGATCCCAAAGTTGATAATTTCCTCTTTGGGCAGGGGGGAGAGGTCCTCGGTCTGCTTGATCTTGATACCGTAGCCATGGGACTGGTGCAGCATGATCTGGGAGATTGTTTGCGTTCCTGTTGCAACCGGGTGGGGGAGACCGGCAGGGAACGCAGGCCGGTGGCCTTTGATCTGGATTTTTGCCGGTCATTGCTTGATGGTTATTTTTCCCGGGCAGAGCAACGGCTTGCAACAGCAAGTTGTGGCTATATCTTTGATGGTGCGCTGCTGATCTGTTTTGAGCTGGGGGTACGTTTTTTTACCGATTACCTTCGCGGGAACCGTTATTTTAAAGTTGTACAGGCCGGCGACAATCTGGCGAAGGCGGTTATCCAGTTTCAGCTGACCGATGATATTGCCAGGCAGGAGCAGGAGATCCGGGACATAGTAATGTCTTCTGGACAGAGATAGTTGCCTGAGGGTGTGGTATTATGAGGGACTCTCAATCGAATAGAGATATTGGCCGATAGTATCCGCCAGGTGAGACTGGAGATTAACAAACTCGATCCCGATTCTGGTTTCAGCAGGGTCGATCTGCATATTTCTTACCCTGCCGGTTATCTGCTGCTCTTCTTTCACTCCCGGAAGCAGACAGCGGAGCAGAATTGAGGTATTAAGGTCGATCTGAGGCAGCGGGGTATCTTTATGTTTAATCTTGCAGAGCCCTCCCTCGGTAGTCAAATCGATCAGAGTTCCGTAGAGTTCCGGTTCCTCATCGAGATGGAAGGTACTGGGAATAAAGATGGGTGTTCTTTTGGTCCGTCGTAATTCATGAAAGTGAATGACCCCCGGGTATTCGAAGAAGAGCAGTTGAGAGGGAGAATCGACCGCTTTGAGAAGCTGTGACTTGAACATCCATTCCCGTCCTTTATGTACGTATCTGATCACCACTCGTTGTTCGCCCCCGATCAACTCCTCAAGATCGGAGTATGGCTGGGGATTGGTGACAATAAGGCAGTTTTCCTGCAGCATTCCGACCATAAGGCTCTCAAACAGGGTATTGAAATGCGGGAATTCGAGTTTGACCGGGGAGCCGATTTCCAGGGGAATCCGTTTGCCAAGAGTGGAGAGATGTTGCAATGGCATTTGATCATTTTTCAGAGCAGCGGCATCTTTGTGCAACTTATCCCGTTCACTGTTCAGACGAAACGCTTCCATGATGATGGAAATCAGTGGCTTGTTGATCTGCCGTTTGCGCTGGCCGTTGAAGAATCGTATCCGAAGGACGGTCTCCTGCCAGGAAAGGATTACCTGGGCGGCTGCCTCTCCGGTGAAATTTTTGGTCTCCGCCCCGATCAGTGTACCATTTTTTACATAGAGAAGACCCGTGTCATTTTTCCTCTCAACCTGGAGGGTACAGGTTTTTTCTTCAGTTGCGAGCATCTGCAGGAAACTGTGAATAGGAATGCCTTTGACCGTTCCGCTGTTGGCTGCGTCGAGCAGTTCTTCGGCATGCATTAAAAGATTTGTGTTATTGACAGGCTTTGCCAGACAATGACTGGCCCCACGCCGCACTGCTTCTTCCGGGAGAAACCCCTCCCCCTTCGACAGAGCAATGCAGGGAATATAAGGAAAGGTGTGGGTGAGTAGAGAAAAGTCATCCAGACTGCTGCCACCCGGCAGGGCAAGGTCGCAAACTACGAGGTCAACCTGATGCTGTGACATGATACTGATGGCCGCTCGTTCTTCCCTGGCTGTTATAATATTAATTTCTTTCTGCCATTGTTCAAAGAGGCTTACCAGAGCCTTGAGTTCGACGGCTTCATTTTCTATGATGACAACAGTTTTCATGGTAATTAAGGTCAGATTAAAATCGCGTGTGTTGCTATATCCTTTTTGGTCATTTCTACTAGTATGCAGAAAAATGCAGGAAAAGAAAAGAGATTAAAGGCCCTTGAACCCTGCGTGGGCTATTCGGGCCGCCGGTGCAATCGAATTTTTAGCAACAACCGTTACATTAACACCGCAGGAGAGCCGAGATGGAATGTCTGAAGAACGGGGTTTCGATCCTCCCTCTCTTGCCAGGGTATGTGCTGGTATTTGAAAAAATAATTCATCCTCAATAAATCAATGACTTTTACCTTTTTCTCAATAAATACGGTGGTAATCAGTCTGGTCCTGCTCGGGGCTCTTTTCCTTTATGTATCGATTCTGGTCAGCAGAGATGTTCAGCTAAAGGTGCCTCCCCAATTATTTTTAAAATGGCGACTACTGACTCTTCTGATCTCTTTCTTTTTATTCTGCTATTTCGGCTACATTTTTATTCAATTGACCTCTCTTCGTCTTTTTCCCCTCGAACTCCTGACCGGCACCGTCTTTTTTGCCGGTTCGCTGTTTGTCTACGGGATGATGGATCTTTCTCGATCGACAATCATACGTTTGGGCGAGACCAACGAGAATCTGGAAAAAATGGTCGAGATCCGCACGGCCGAATTGTCCGAGGTAAACAGGGAGCTGGAAAAGTCAAAAGCAGTCTATGTCAAGCAGAGCAGATTCCTGGAGAATGCTCTGGACGCGCTTTCCCACCCTTTTTATGTCGTTGATGTCAATACCCAGGAAATCATACTATACAACAAGGCTTCGGGTTTTACCGGTCGAAACGGTCAAAAAACATGCTATCAGCTCACCCATAATCAGACGGCACCCTGTAGTGGAGTCGACCATCCCTGCCCTATTAAAGAAATCCAGAAAACCGGCAAACCCGTCGTCCTTGAACACCTTCACTGCAATGGTGACGGGAGTACCAAGCATGTCGAAGTGCACGGCTACCCCATCTTTGACAGTAATGGTAAAATCGTGCACATGATTGAATACCTGCTCGATATTACCGATCGCAAAGCTGTCGAATATGACCTGCTCGCCGCCAAACGGGAGGCAGAGGTTGCCAATCAGTCGAAGAGTGAATTTCTGGCCAATATGAGCCATGAGATTCGCACGCCGATGAATGCCATTCTCGGTATGACCGACCTCGTCCTGGCCTCCGACCTGAGTCCTAAGCAGCGGAATTGTCTTGAAACGGTCCATAATTCCTCGGAATTACTCCTTGCCCTGATCAACGATATTCTCGACTTCTCCAAAATAGAAGCCGGCAGAATGGAGCTGGTTGAACGTCCTTTCAGTGTCGAGCAGGCCTTGTCCACCGTCATCAGCCTCTTAAACCCCGGGGCAGTCGATAAGGGGATCGCTCTTGCGATGCATTGCAGCGAGGACTGTGCGGGAAACAACTACCTGGGGGATGATCTTCGCCTGCGCCAGATTCTCTTCAACCTGATCGGTAACGGCATCAAGTTCACCGAGGCTGGAAGTGTTACGGTACATTGCAGTTGCAGGGAGAGGTCCGGGCATGATGCATTGCTCGAATTCACCATCACGGATTCGGGAATAGGTATTGACAAAGAGGTTCAGGAGGGTATCTTCGAAAGCTTTCGGCAGGCCGATACCTCGATTTCCCGCAGCCACGGGGGAACGGGGCTGGGCCTGGCCATCTCGAAGAGACTGGTGCATATGATGGGCGGGGAGATCGATCTGCATAGCGAGGTCGGGGTGGGGACCACCTTCAGATTCACCGTTCTTCTGGCACTCGATGGCGGCGATGTTGCTGACCTTTGCCCATCGTTGTCTGAAACCGGAAGCGGGGAGGATGCTGTCGACCATCCTGCCCTGCGGATTTTGATTGTCGACGATATTCCCCCGAACAGGGATCTGGCAAAAATGATCCTGGAACATAAAAACCATCAGGTGCAAGAAGCGGGAAACGGCTTGCAGGCTCTGGAATTGATTGCCGAAAATGACTTCGATGTGATTTTACTCGATGTGCAAATGCCGGTATTAAACGGCCTGCAGACAGTTAGCTATATTCGTCGGTGTGAAAAGGGAGACTGCGATTGGTCGAAGTTAGAATATGGTGAGTTGCTCGAGAAAATATCCCGGAAGATTACCGGCAGCTATATCCCGGTTATTGCCTTGACCGCCCATGCCCTTGACAGCGACAAGGTGCGTTGCCTTGAGGCGGGAATGGACGGCTATCTCAGCAAACCGTTTAGGGCGGATGAGATGCTGCATAAGGTGGCGACCGTCTACGCAAAAAAACAATAAATAGAATAAAATGCAGCAGAAATCACCATTTACCCTCCTCTGCAGTTCTTCTGAATGTGCCGCGAGAAGGGGAGAAGTTCGAACCAGGCAGGGCGTTTTCCAGACCCCGGTGTTTATGCCGGTCGGAACCCAGGGCACCGTCAAGGCGGTGACTCCGGAAAACCTGCAGGAAATGCAGGCGCAGATAATCCTCGGCAATACCTACCATCTGTTTATCCGCCCGGGTCATCAATTGATCGAGAGCTTCGGAGGCCTGCATAACTTTATGAACTGGAAGGGGTCGATTCTCACCGATAGCGGCGGCTTTCAGATTTTCAGCCTGAAGGAGCTGGCCACCATCACTGAGGCAGGGGCTGCATTCAGGTCGCATCTTGATGGATCAAAATTGTTTTTAAGTCCCGAGGACGCAGTGCAGGTTCAACAATCGCTTGGATCGGATATCATGATGTGCCTTGATACCTGTATCCCTTTCCCGGCGACAAAGGACGAAACCATCAAGGCGACCGATCTCACTAGTCGGTGGGCAAAACGATGTCGTGAGGCCCATAGCAATCGGGAGCAGCTCCTTTTCGGTATTGTCCAGGGGGGAATGTATCCGGAACTTCGTGAAAGTCATGCTGCCGCCCTGATCGATATCGGTTTTGACGGTTATGCCATCGGCGGGCTGAGTGTCGGGGAAGAAAAACAGCTCATGCATGCGATGACCGAAGCCACGGTGCCCTATCTGCCGAAAGACTTTCCGGTCTACCTGATGGGTGTCGGAACTCCGGCTGATCTGGTGGAAGGGGTCTGGCGAGGGGTGGATATGTTTGACTGCGTCATGCCCACCAGAAATGCCCGTAACGGCTCCCTTTTTACCACAAAAGGAAAAATTTCCATTAAAAACTCCAGGTTCCGCGATGATCATGGGCCTATCGATGACAACTGCACCTGTTATACCTGTCGCAACTACAGCAGGGCGTATCTGCGACATCTCTTTCAGGCCCGGGAGATCCTCAGCTATCACTTGAATACCATCCATAATCTGCACTACTATCTGTATCTGATGGCTGATATACGGCGGGCGATAGAGGCGGATAGTTTCGCCCGGTTTCGGAAAGATTTTTATAGCAAGCTTGAGTATGAATGATTACCATGCTCTAAGTTTATTGACTCTGTATGTAAAAAACGTACCTATCCCCAATAAAGGGATCTGTACCTCTGAGTGAGTGTCTTGTTAAGCACAGGAAATGCATTTCTCAAGGTGCCAGGGAGCAGGTTTTTACATATCCCCGTTACTTTTTTGGAGGTTTTGTTATGACAGGAATTGCGTATGCGGCCGAAACGGCCGCCGGCGCCGGTGGTGGTGCTGGTATCGGTGGCTCACTGCAACAGGTTATCCCGCTTATTCTTATTTTTGTAGTATTTTATTTTTTGCTTATCCGACCGCAGCAGAAACAGGCCAAACAGCATCAGGCCTTTCTCAATGAGTTGAAAAAGGGGCAAAAGGTAGTGACAAAGGGTGGGTTGCATGGCGCTATCACCGCCTTGACCGATACGGTTGTCACTCTCGAGATTGCCAAAGACATAACCGTAAAGATTTCCCGTGACGCGATCGGTGCACCGCTGAATAAGGATGGGGGCACGGCCCCGGCCAAAAAAGATACCAAGGGAATCGGTGGCTGAGGCATCAAAGGCTGCTGATATCCTCAGGTTGTGGAGACAGGCGAAGAAGCCGGATTACCCGTAGGGTGGTTCGGCTTCTTCTTTTTCTGGCGTATGGTTCGGCTCTTACGAGCGGCGATATAATTTTCGAAACAACAGGGCAAGGTGGGCGGACACAATCGCTAAATGTCCTGGCCCGACCTGCATGACACAAAGATGGCGAAAAAAAAATATTATGCGGTCGCCGCAGGACGAAACTGTGGCATTTATACCGACTGGGCCACCGCAGAAAAACAGGTAAAAGGGTTTGCCGGGGCAAAGTATAAGAGTTTTCCTACCCGGGAGGAGGCCAGTGCGTGGCTGGAAGATCCGATCTATAAAAAAAAGGAGTCTTCACAAAACTCAAAGCAAGAGGCCGGGGTTTTCGCTCCGGGGCAACAAGAAGATTCCGATGCAGTTATTGTCTATACCGATGGCGGCAGTATTAACAATCCAGGTCCGGGCGGCTATGGGGTCGTCATCGAGGAGGACGGCAAGCGGCAGGAGTTGAGCGGGGGCTTCAGGTACACAACTAATAATCGGATGGAGATGATGGCGGCGATCGTTGCCCTGCGGAAACTAAGGAGTTGCGGCAGGAAGATCATCATTTACTCCGACTCGAGTTATCTGGTCAATGGCATCGCCAAAGGTTGGGTCAGGAAGTGGCGGCGCCAGGGGTGGAAAAAGAGTGACGGACAACCCGTGCTCAATGTGGATCTCTGGAAGGATTTACTCGACCTACTGGAGGAGAAAAAGGTCAGTTTTACCTGGGTGAAGGGGCATGCCGGCAACGAACTGAATGAGCGGTGCGACCGGCTGGCCGTTTCCGCCGCACGGCAACCCGGCTCTCCCGCCGATATCGTCTACGAAGCCATGGATAATGGAGCGGAAAACCGTGACCAAAGAACTGTTTAAGGGTGCCATTTTGTTCGGGCCGGTCCCTGCTGTCCTGGTAACGACAATTGATAGGGAGGGCCGGCCCAATGTCTTTACGGTCGGCTGGACCGGAGTTGCCTGCAGCCGTCCGCCGCTGGTAACCATCGCCGTGCGAAAAGAACGTCTGTCCTATGAAAATATCAAGTCCAGCGGGGAATTCGTCATCAACCTGACCACCAGGGAGATGGTAAAAATCACCGATTTTTGCGGTTGTCGCTCGGGACGTAAAGTTGACAAGATCAAACATTTCGGCCTCGAACTGGAACCGGGAGCCGATATCGCCACCCCCTCTCTAAAAAAAAGCCCCGTTGCCCTGGAATGTAAAGTCCGCTCGGTTACCGAACTTGGAACCCATGATCTGTTCGTTGCCGAGATTGTCCGCAACAAGGTGGAGGGATCACTCATTGACCCAAACGGTACCATCCAGTTGGGTCGGGCCGGCCTATTGGCTTATTGCCATGGAGAATATTTCTCTCTTTCCCGGCATCCGGTAGGCACTTTCGGTTTCTCCGTTGCCAGTAAGGCCGTCCGTCAGGCACGACATCGAAAGAGATATCAAAGGAAAAAAACAAAGAATCGTTATGATTGAAAAATTGCGCGCCTCGAATCAGAAGCTTTTTATCGAGCCATCGCTAATTTTAAGGTTTTTACCAGTTTGTCATGATTGCAGACTTCCGCAGACAACGGTGTAATCCCACTGATCAAAGGAGCATCGGTTTCTTTTTATTTTTTTATGTTTAAAGTAGGGACGTTTAACAAAAGAGGCAAATTACCGGTTGCCATCTGATTTGCAACCATTCTGAACCTATTACCTGGCAACAACGGAGGAAGTATTTTGGATTGGTTAGTTGTACTCGACCCGCTTGAAGGTTTGGTGTCGCGGACGGATACCTCCCTGGCGATAATAAACCAGGCAAGGCAAGCTGGGATCACTGTTGATACCGCGACAATAGAGAATTTATTTTTTCAAACTCACGCTGCGGTAATCGCCGACGACAGGTTCGGAACAAAACAGGAAAGAGCTCTCAGTGACTATTCTCTTATCCTGATGCGTAAAGAGCCGCCCTACGACCTCGCCTTCCATTATGCGACACAGTTGCTGTCTCTTGCCGGGACCATGGTGGTCAATAGTCCGGCGGCCCTCCGTGATTTCAACGAGAAACTGATCGCCTTGCCTTTTGTCAGGCACATGCCACCGACTCTGGTCAGCTCAGACCCTCAGGTGATTGGTGATTTTTTAGTCACCCATGGCACATGTGTCATTAAATCGCTCGACAGTTTTCAGGGAAAGGCCGTGCAAAAGATCGAGCGATCAGATCAGACGCTGGTTGCTTCGTTTACCAGGGACGGCAAACAGCCGGTTATGGTGCAGCCGTTCCTTGAAAACGTCAGGAAAGGCGATAAGCGGGTAATGATGCTGGGTGACAGGTTTCTCGGGGCGGCCATGCGAAGGCCCAAACGCGGATATCACGCTAATTTCGCCAATAGCGATGCCCTGCAGACCGAACTTACCTTAAAAGAGCAAAAGATTATTGCCGACTTGGGGCCCTGGCTGCTGGAACACGGGATCCATTTTACCGGGCTTGATCTGATCGATGAACAGCTGACGGAAATCAATATTACCTGTCCGACCGGTATCGTGCAGATCTCTCAGCTTGAGGGGAGGCAACTGGTTGAGGAAATCGTCGATTATTTTGTAAAGTTGGTTTCCTGACACTAGGTGAATGTAAATCATGTTGGCATTATCCATTAATAACCTGCATAAAAAATATAAAGGCGGTTTCCAGGCCCTCTGCGGCGTCACCCTGGACGTCCGGGAGGGAGAATTCTTCGGTCTGCTCGGTCCCAATGGGGCTGGAAAAACTACAACCATTGGTATCATAACCTCGCTCGTGACCAAAACCGAGGGAACAGTAAAGGTTTTCGGCATTGACATTGATGACGATTTTCCGGCGGCCAAACGGCTCATCGGCGTTGTGCCGCAGGAAGCCAATTTCTCGATCTTTGAAAAGGTGCAGGATATCGTCACGCAACAGGCCGGCTATTATGGGATCTCTCGCAGGGAGGCCTTGATCGGCTCAGAGAAATACCTTAAAAAACTCGGATTATGGGACAAACGCAATGTCGTTGCCCGTGAGCTTTCCGGGGGAATGAAACGGCGGCTGATGATTGCTCGCGGCCTGGTTCATGAACCGAAACTGCTTATTCTAGATGAACCCACTGCCGGTGTCGACGTGGAGATGCGCCGTGGTATGTGGGATTTTCTCGAGGAGCTCAGCCATCAGGGCCGGACGATTATCCTGACCACCCATTATCTGGAAGAAGCGGAGCAGCTCTGCAACCAGATTGCAATTATTACCCGAGGGCAAATTGTTGAAAATACCAGCAAACGCGAACTCCTGAGAAAACTGGACAGGGAGACGTTTATTTTCGATACCAAAAATCCGGTGACTGAGGTCTCTTCCCTCGATAATGCGGAATTCACGCTGGTGGATGAAACAACCATAGAGATGACCAAGAACAAGTCCTTATCGATGAATCGGATTTTTGAACATCTGGGCAGCCAGGGGATTGTTGTTGACAGTATGCGGAACAAGGCAAACCGGCTGGAAGAGCTGTTCATGGAAATGGTGGAATGATGCAGAAGAACTGGATATCTTTCGCCAGTATTGCCAGGAAGGAGATGATACGGATCTTTCGGATCTGGGTGCAGACCCTGGTTCCGCCGGTGATCACTATCACACTGTATTTCATTATTTTCGGGGGCTTTATCGGTTCAAGACTGGGCAATATCGGCGGCTATGATTATATGGCTTTCATCGCTCCCGGCCTGATCATGATGTCGATTATCACCAATTCGTATTCCAATACCGTCTCCAGCTTTTTCAGCACCAAGTTTCAGCGGAATATTGAGGAATTGCTGGTCAGTCCGACCCCTGACTGGGTAATGGTTCTCGGCTATGTCTCCGGAGGAATGGCACGTGGTTTGTGCGTCGGTATGCTGGTATCGCTGGTCAGCCTGGTTTTTGTCCGGCTGCCGCTTTTTAATGTGCCCTTTATAGTGCTTTTTGCCCTGCTGACAAGTTTCGTATTCTCGCTGGCCGGCATGATCAATGGTATTTTTGCGAAAAAGTTTGATGATATCTCGATTATTCCAACCTTTGTCATTACTCCGTTGACCTATCTTGGCGGGGTCTTCTATTCAGTATCCCTGCTCCCGGAGTTCTGGCAGACTCTCTCTAAGGCCAATCCCGTGGTCTATATGATTGGCGGGTTTCGCTATGGTTTTCTCGGGATCACAGATATCAATGTCTGGACGGGGCTGGGGATGCTGGTGCTGTTTTCTGTCCTGCTGTTTTTACTCACCCTCTATCTCCTTCGTAAAGGGATAGGGATCCGGGCGTGATCAACAATTTCCAAGAGGAGATGTAATGGTTCAACTTTATGTGCGAGAAGGTTGCCCGTATTGCCGAAAAGTGCTGGCAGCGGTACAGCAATTCGGGTTGGAAGAAGGCAAGGATTTTACATCGATCGATGCGTCGGTCGGCTCACCCGGCAGAGAGATCGTGCTGAAGGTTGGTGGCAAGATTATGGTTCCCTTTCTGATAGACGGGGATATCTCAATGTATGAAAGCGATGATATAATAGCCTATCTGAAGAAGAAATTCGCCGTTACCGGCTAAAAGCTGCGATCATGTTCCCGCTTGGAATGATTTCTCCGGGCCCGTCAGAAGTCGATGACTGTTTCTTGACGTAGCCCCGGAGAAGCTGATAAAAAAACTCTGCTGGCGGTCTGCGGCTGGAAAGGGATTGTCCCGGTCAGGTAATCACCTCACTTCCCCCCCCTTACATTCCGATTTCCTCACTGGCGATTGTCTCCCGTTCTCTTCTTGCCTGTTCAAGCCAATGCTGTATTTTAGGACTGGCGAGGACGTTTTGCATATATTTTTCCGATGTTTCCGAGACAGAGACATTGTACGTTGAAAACCGGAACACCACCGGGGCAAACATGCAGTCGGCAATGGAAAAATCACCAAAGAGCCAGGGACCGTCAGCTGAATACTTTACTCTCAGGCCGGTCCACATTTCATCGATGCGGGCAATCTCTTCAGCCAAATCGTCGGTCATGGCTACCTTGCGGTTTGTTGCCCTGCAGTTCATCGGCATCTGTTCCCGGAGGCTAAAAAAACCTGAATGCATTTCCGCACTGCAGGAGCGGGCCTCGGCTCTGGCCTGCACATCGGCAGGCCAACCCCTGCCGGCAAGGTGCTGTTCGGAAATATACTCACATACGGCGAGTGAATCCCAGACAATCAGGCCGCCATCATGCAGGACGGGCACTTTTCCGGCGGCGCTGTATTTTTCTATTTCTGCAGCCGTTTCGTCGGTGGAAAGGGCAATTCTTATTTCTTCAAAAGGCAATTCATGCATGGCGGGTAACAGCCATGCTCGCAGTGACCAGGATGAATAATTCTTGTTGCCAATGATAAGTTTCATGCTTGAGCCCAAATAATTGAGTTTTATTGGAATGTTGAGATTATTTGTTCCGCTGGCCGGACTTCTTGAAATTCTCAATAGAAATATCTGCTTACCACATTTCCTTAACCGATAGCAAGAGCATTGTCGTTGGGTCGTTGGGTTGCATAGAGTACCTGGTATGGAGAAAGCATGGATAATAGTATCGGGCGATGTTTTGTGAGGAGTTGAAATGGATTGAAATCTTTTGCCGGGGAGAATAGGATCTATTATCAAAATTGCCCCTTGAAATATCAGCACAAATCAAAAAATATTTTTCGATCTATAATTTCTGATCCGCTAAAGGAGGGTTACATGCCAAAAGTATTGATTGTCTACGCAAGCAGGACCGGTGAAACCAGGAAAATTGGCGAACTGATCGCTGAAGGCCTTAGATTTGCGGCAGTCGATGTAACACTAAAGGATGTCAACGATCTGAAGAATGAAGCAGATCTGGCCGGTTACGATGGATACATCTTTGGGGCATCGACATATCATGGTGAGATGATGAACAGGATGAAAACCTTTTTATTTCTGGCAGAAAAAGCAGAGCTGCAAGGCAAGAAAGGAGGAGCCTTTGGTTCCTATGGCTGGAGCGGAGAAGCGGCTGAGCGGATATTTGACACCATGAAACATATCTATGGCATGGAGATGGTCAGTACGCCACTGATGTTGAAAGCCGCGTCGATTGGCGGTGGCATTAAAATGGCGCACGACTATGGGAAGGCAATAGCGGCCATGGTTGAAGGTTCATAATCTTTTCAGCCAGTTCCGGGGCCTGACTGTGATTGGAGAGTCAAAACCGGCGGTCAGGCCGGGTTGGTAGCGGAAAGGGAGGAAGGGCGCCGAACCAGCCGGCCGGACATAATCAAAGACGTTGGACTATTGTCGCTTTATTTATTTTTAGCGACAACCCATACGGCGTGAATAATCCCGGGAAGGTAGCCGCAGATTGTCAAGATAATGTTTATCCAGAAATGCTTTCCAAGCCCAACTTGAAAGAATACGCCCAGAGGGGGCAGTATAATTGCACAGACGATTTTGACAAGTTCCATAAATCCCATCCTTTTTCCCTTTATTATCTAACCGTTTCAGCAATAGATTATAGTTTCAAGTCGTTGTCTTGAGATGTGCCCTTTTCCATAGCGGCGGCGAGTACAGCCTGAAGTTCGCCTGCCGTTCCGGTACCGCCAAGGTCGAAAGACTACCACCATGAACAGAACGTTGTCTCTCCGAACGTATTCCATGCTGAGGTGCGCAAGGGGATATGTTTCCCATCACGTCTCTGCAATATATCAACCCCATTTGACTTTTTGTCAAGTAGCCGGAGAAGGCAATTGTACCTTTTACCCATAAGGAGGTACCTCACCTTACGGTGATCCGGGGGGCGGAAAGCTGCAATCTGCTATCCGTATACACATGTTACTGCCAAGTAAATAATAGAATATCTCAGACGGTTGCATGGCGTCGATGTCCATATGCTTGTTTTTTCATGCTTTTCGGCAGGGTGCTAAAGGACCACTTATTATTCCAATTTGTGAAAAAAGCGTTGCGTGAACACTTGTTACTGAGTAGGATAAGGTTTGTCCGAATTGGCGTACTTAATTGGTCGCAGAGTTAACATTTTGTTTTCAAACATTAATTTTCTGCCAGAAGGTTCTTGGAAATTGGTAGTATAGAATATAACTATATCCTTTCTCGACGACTGTCAAAATATATGGGCGGTAAATTTTTACATGAAAGGGAGGTGAATAAAGAAAATATCTTTTAAAAACATAGTGTTGGAATAATTGGTTCGTCTGCCGCAAACGAATAACAATTATTTTCTATGACTACTGTAGTTGTAAAGGACCACGATGAGAACGTTGTTCTCGAAGAGCTTGATGCATTACTATAAATCATTAAGGAGAGGGCGAATACAATGGCAGAAACAAATTTAGGAAATCCCGCAGCTGTAGGTTTGGCAGGCTTTGCAACCACTACGTTATTGCTCCAGTTTCATAATCTCGGATTGTGTGGAGCCGGTGTCGTATTTTGTTGTGCTTTGGCTTTTGGTGGTGGTGCTCAACTTCTGGCTGGCCTCCAGGAGTTTAAGGCCGGCAACAATTTTGGCTACGCTGCCTTCTGTTCATATGGTGCATTCTGGATTGCCCTGGCACTCATCTTCATGGTCTCTGATTTTCAGGCCTCGCCTAATAACTGGATTGGCGGACATCTTAAGATCGGACCTGGTGATCTTGGCTGGTTCCTGGTAGCCTACACCGTCTTTACAGCAATTCTGTTTATTGGTTCGTTTGCTGTTCATACCGCTATGGTTTTTACCTTTGCAACACTCCTTGTCGGTTTTATCGGCCTTGATCTGGAAATTCTGGCCGGCATGCATATAAAAACCTTCGTCGCTCTTGACTTAGTTCTCTGTGCCTTTGGTGCCTACTATATGATGGCACATGTTATTTTCGCCCAGGTTTTCGGCAGGGATGTTTTGCCGGTCGGCAAGCCTTGGGTAAAAAAAGGATAAAAGCGGTCGAAACACAGTACCGGGGGCTTGCAGTTTTCCCAACCTGAAAATCTTGCCGGACGATGCAACAACTACCGGCAAGAGATATCGGAAGAGAGTTCCCGCTCATGATTTACAAACCGGCTCAACAGATCACTGTTGAGCCGGTTTTTTGTTTTCTTGACCGGTTCCCATCCAAAATTGAAAGCAGGTATCGATACAATGCCTGTCGCAAGAGGGCAGACTTGCAATTTTAATGCATCGTGCAGTTCCAGCTTAGCCGAATCCGCTAGTCGTTTCGGTCATTTCCCTCTCTCGCTTGCCCATTCCATTTGACTCTTTCTGACACCTTACCGTAAGATAAAACATGAGGTTGCGTTTCGAGGTACTTAAGGCGTTACTTCCTTGGAGATACATACAATGCATAACCATAGCGGGTAAACTATGCGACAGGTTCTCCTCGTTGAAGACAGCACTATGTTTGGCCGATTGGCAAAAAGAACTATTGAAAGGGAATTTGGTATCGAGGTGTACTGGGCAAAAAACTATGCGGCAACTGCAGAGCTTTTAAAAATGGCGAAAGGGAATTTTGCCATGGCCTTGATCGATTTCAATCTGCCGGACGCCCCAAATGGGGAGGTTATAGACCTGGTTGTTGGCGAAGGCATATCTTCTTTAGTCTTTACCGCTAATATGGATGAAGAGGTGCGATCCCAGGTGTGGAAAAAGAAGGTTGCCGATTATATTATCAAGGAAGACCCCAACAGCATGGACTATGTCGTTGCGGCGATGCGTCAGCTTGAACGGAATCAGCGGTGTCTTGTTCTCATTGTCGACGAGAGTTCAGATTTTCGAAATGGTATTTCCGAGCTCCTCTATATCCAACAGTTCAGGGTAGTGAATGCCTCGGATGGGACGACCGCCCTGGAACTCCTTGAGAAATATCCTGAGATCGAACTGGTTATAACTGATTTTAATCTGCCCGGGTTGGATGGTTGCAAACTCTGTCAGAAAATTCGGGCAAAGTTCAAGTACGATAAGCTGGCAATAATAGGTTTTTCCTCGGCGGAGGATCAAAATCTCGGGGCGAGGTTCATTAAGAGCGGGGCGAACGATTATATCATCAAACAGACCTTTCTGGTGGAAGAATTCTATTCAAGGGTTAACAGATCTCTGGAAACTGTTCATCTTATCAAACAGATACGAGAGAGATCGATCCGCGATGTTCTGACGGGCCTGCATAACAGGCGACATTTTTTCGATGCGGGAGCTGAGATGTTCAGGCAATGCCGCGAAGCGGGTAAAGGTATCAGTTGCACCATGATTGATATCGACTTTTTCAAAAAAGTCAATGATACCCATGGCCATGACATTGGCGATGTGGTCATTAAAAAAATCGCTGAGATTCTGGAGGATACCGCAAATAAAAAAGAAATCGTCGCGCGGATCGGCGGGGAGGAGTTTTGTATTCTCACTCCAGATGCCAGTAGAAACAATTGCTATACCCGACTGGAAATGTTGCGACGGTTGATTGAAACCACGCCTGCAGCCCAGTTAGCCGATGATGCATCGCTTTTTGTTACATGCAGTATTGGGTGCTGTACCGCCGCCACTGAAAACCTGGACGCATTGTTGAAAATTGCCGACGAGAAATTATACGTTGCAAAGGAGAGCGGCAGAAATCGAGTTGAAATTTGCTGAGAGTCCGGAGTGTGAAGATCTCGTACCTAATAAGTGACTTCAATCATTGACTTTTACCGGTCGCCGACTGTCGGCGCCATATCCGCCAGCTATTTCCCCACTATTACGGCTTTGTAATGTTTCCGCAAGACCACGGCAATGATGGGTGTGTATACTCTTTTGACATGGTAAGCGACGATTGAAAAGTGTTGGCCATAGTATAGCAGACGAATCAGGACAATGAGTGGCTGCCACAGGATAAGAACCCGCTTATAACCACCGATAACCAACTGATGGGTACGTTCTCTCTCCTCACGGACCCGTTAGCTGGAAAAAGGATCAGGCCAGACTCATGGACACTTCCTCCTCCCTCCTCAGTCCATGAGTCCAGCCTGGTCCTTCTGACTATGCTGACTCAGCCATCAATTTACGTAAGAGCTCATTAATGCTGGGATACATTAAACAGATTGTTTGAGATAACCTGCTGTGATTCAAGATCCATGAAATAAACACGAGCCAAATCCCTGGTTTCCTGTTCTATTATCACCGAAATCATCAAGTCTTCTGTACCATTGCCGTCGGCATCTACCAGATCCAGTCCGATCAGGGAAGTACCATCCATCTTGACAGTTTTCACCGTTCCACCCTGTGCGCTCACATCGGCTATGTAGATGAAAGCGTTCTCGGCATCCTGATCCCCTTCCGTTGCCGAATAACATTCCGAGATCATCTGAACGCCGGTCACCATCCATTTTCCGGATCGAACAAAGATCGGATTCGGGTAGCTTTCAGCCCAGAGCGGATCCGTGCAAAGCGGAGTGATATCAGGGTAATCGGCAGTTCTTTTTTTAGAGGAATAGAGTTTGTTTTTGGAATTGTTGGCAAAAATATCATTTTTAAAGGACATCTGTTCTGCAACGCCGTCATTATTTGCATCGACAGCTATGAAATGCGGCATAATGAACTCGACACCAGGAGAACCAGCGTTTACCTCGCCAATCAATGGTGCCATTGAGATAAATGAATCATCCGCTCCTGCGAGTGAAGAAAATGACAGGATGCTGAAGATGGCCAGCGTCCCCAGAGCTACTTTGCTTTTGTTTTTCATGTGAGTCTCCTCTTCGTTAAGTAACTAAATATGCACCAAAAAATTTTCAGGATTGGTGCTGGATCGATCCAATATTCTAAAATGAAAGGAAAGGATGCAACCGGAGTCTGATTCGACTTCCTCTACCCAAGAATATTCTATTTCAACTTTCATATATTACCTAAGATCATAGGCCAGGACATCGAATAAAAGCAAATAAAAATCCGATAGCCAATAAAGTTTTACGCATTAAAAGGCAGTTACCAGCGTATATAACTTGATTTATGAACATATCCAATTACAATGGTTCGGTTTGCCGTAAGGAGCTTGGCGATACCCTGCAAGGGGCGATGTTCTGCAATCAGATTTCATAAGCCCGGAAGTGAGGGGAGCTGTTTTACGTGTTGGCAGGAGTGGCTGGTCACGCTATGCAGGTCAAATATAAATGTGTTGTCATGTACCACCAGGATCTTGAATAGTCGTTGTTTTCCTGTTATTTTCCCGCTATCGCTGGCAGGTCTTCGGAATTTGGGCAAATTGCTCAGGATATGCCGGAATGACCAAGCAACGAGATGACTTTGCAGAAGCACCACATCAACAACCCGTTTTATCTGAGGATTTAATAAACAGGAGAGAGTAATGTTCAAAGAAGAAATTAAGGTAATCGATTGCACAGTCCGCGATGGTGGGTTGATGAACCAGTGGCAGTTCAGCGAGAAATTCGTCCGTGGTGTCTATAATGCTCTGGCCGATGCCCGGGTGGATTATATGGAGATCGGCTATCTCAGCTCAAAAGATGCCTTTGACGCAAAAAAGTTCGGTCCCTGGAGATTCTGTCACGAACGGGACTTGAAAAAGATCATCGGCGATGGGGAAAAAAGAATTAAACTCTCGGCTATGGCCGACATCGGTAGAATTGACGAGAAGGATATCCCTCCGGCCTCGGAAAGTTCTCTTGATATGGTTCGTATCGCCTGCTATGTGCATCAGGTGGATACAGCCATAGCCCTGGCGCACCACTGCCATGACAAAGGTTATGAAACCACAATTAATCTGATGGCCGTTTCCACGGTGGGTTTGCGTGAACTGAACGAATGCCTTGAAGATCTCAACAAGAGCAAGGTGCCGATTATCTATCTGGTTGATTCTTTTGGAGCTTTTTATTCAGAAGATATTGACACCCTGGCCCAAAAGTATCTGGAACGGCTGCCGGGTAAAACCATCGGGGCTCATTTTCATAACAACCAGCAACTGGCCTTTGCCAATACCATTGCTGCTATTATCAACGGCGTCAACTACCTGGATGCGACACTCTATGGTATTGGTCGGGGTGCTGGTAACTGTCCTCTGGAACTGCTCCTCTCATTTCTCAAAAACCCCAAATTCAAGGTCCGGCCGGTCCTCCAGTGCATTGAAGAGGAAATTTTCCCCTGGAGCAAAAAAATCGATTGGGGATACTCCATTCCATACATGATTACCGGAACTATGAATCAGCATCCCAGATCCGCTATGGCAGTGATGGAATCGGACAAAAAGGAAGAAATCATCGAGTATTACGATTCAATCTGCAACACGGTAGGGTCGGTATAGCCCGCTTAACCGGCAGCCAGCCTGCATAGACACTGGAGAACCTTGCGGGGAGCTGCCGAGTTTGTACCGCTTGCACCGGGTGCGGATAAAAACCGTAACCAGTGCCTGGTTTGGCCAGATCAGAGGTTGTGAACCACAACTGCGTCTCTGGTATCAATGTTTTCAACTTCAGCGATGAGCTGTCGATGGTGGGTAAAGAGAATCACCTGGTTTCTAACCGACAACTTAGCCAGGGCCTGAAGTGTCGCCCGTGCTCGCTGGTCATCAAAATTGATGAGGACGTCATCGACGATAAAGGGCATCGGTTCGTGCGATTCCAGTCGGTACTCCAGGGTAGCAAGACGTAAGGCCAAAAAGAGCTGATCTCTGGTGCCTGAACTCATACCTTCAACCGGCACTCGTATGTCTCCTGGCCGCAGTCCGATGAGGACCGGCGCTCCTTTATCATCGACATCGGTGCGCAGCCCGCCAAAAGAGCCGAGGGTCATCTCGCGAAAATACCTCGAACCAATTCGCAGGACCGGATCCTGGTGCGTCTCCCTATAGCGTTCAATTTCCAGCTGCAATATTTTTGAGGCGAGTTTAACCAGGGCATATCTTCTCGCCAGTCGCCGCATCCTGGCCAGTTCTTCCTGCATTTCTTCAGCAATTTTCGCTGCCCCGGCGCTGCCGTCCATTGTCGCAAGTTTGTTGTTCAGCTCACCTATTGCCTGGGAGATACCATTTATCTCCGGGTGTATTCTTTCGGTTATATCGCGTTGCAGGATCTCAATCCGGCCGGGCAGCTGGTCGGCTTCGATCGCTTCCGCCTGCCTGATAATTTCTTCGATCTCCGTTCCTGCCCCAATTTTCGCCAGGGTTGTTTTGGTGTCGGATATCTTTTCCTTCAGCCGCCGGTAGTCATCGAACTTTTCCATTACTGCAGCCAGCTCTTCCTGTTTATTACACTTTGCAATTCGCAGGAGGTCGTTCATCTGGGTCCTGGCGCTCTGCAGTGTCTTTTCGGTCCCTGCAACCTCTGTTTGCAGTGTTTCAAGCTGCTTGGAAAGACTGTCGTAAAGGTTGTACTCTTTTTGGGATTGACTGAGTAGCGTGTGCAGAAGAAGAATCGCCTGATCAAGCGGCAGGTTTACTTTGTCGGGAGCTACCTGTTCCAGTAATGCCTTGACGTCTTTTTCGAGATTCAGGGCATCGCGGTCGATGCCGTCAATGCGTTTTCGTAAATCGGCAGCTTTTTCTGCCCTGTCAAAGCAGTTTTGCAGTACATCGATCAGATCGATGGCTTCATAAACTGTGATGTCATTGGTCAAACCCAGACCGGAAATCATTTTCCGCCATTGGTCCTGCCATCTACCCATGGCCTCCTGGGCGTGGACCAGATCTTCTTTCGCCTGTTTAAGGTGATTTTTTGCCGTTTCCCTTTTCTCCGTCAGTTTCTCTTCTGCCGCTTGTTGTCGTGCAGATCGTTCAAGTATGGTTTCGGCGAGGACGAGAATTGGACCAAGTGCCTCTGCCTGTGGGATTTCCGGAACATTGAGTAATTCAAGCTCCTCTATTACGGCGAGGCGAAGGTTTTGCCGCCGCTGCACATCGTTTTTGATCTCCTGCTCCTTTTTTATCAGGTCGCCCGTTCTGTAACGAAGTCTGTCCATGGCTGCCAGCCAGCCTGTCATCTCTTTTGGAGAGAGCGGGGCAATGTCGACTGGTTGCCAGAGTTTGTTCCAGGCCGCATCGAGTTTCTGTCTCTTTTGCAGAAGGACTGTCCGGCGTAAATCATTGTCCTCCAGCCTCGTCTGCACAATTTCGACCTGGGCTCGAAGGGATGCGGCGCTGGCAACCCTGTCGGCCTCATGCCGAAGTCGGTCGGCAAGACCATCTGCTTGTTCTACATAACTCTCATAGGTCTCGGCAAGTGGCCGGTCGGGAGCATAGTTGAGAAGGTCTCCGGTTATATCTTCCTGCTTGAGCCACTGCCGCCGCAAAAGTTGCCAGCCCTGCTCCCGTTTCTTGCGGGTCTCATTCAGGGATTTCTCAGATGGGATTTCACCGGCATAGGTGATTTTTTTGATCTCGATCTGGGCCTTGCTGAGTTCCTGGACAAGGTTCTTTTGCTCTTTATCCAGTTCGCGCTGTGTTTCGGCAAGAATGCCGTCTTGATTTTCAAACTGCAGAATGGTTTCCGGAAGTGGAAGGGAGAGTTCCATGAGTTGTTGCAGATCGCCGGTCCAGCGGCCAATTCGTTTCAGCTCCGCCTGGCATGCTTTCTTTCCCTCCGTCGTCTCATGTCTTTTCCTGTCCAGCAAGGCGTCGATATCACCTTCCTTCTGGGCAATTTTCACTGCTGCAAGAAGACTGCTGCTGTTCTGCCGGGCCGGCATGGCCGCCAGGCTCTGCATCGTCCCTTGATAGTCCTGTTCTGCCGCCCTGAACTGTTTTTCAGCCTGGAGAAGTTGCTGACTGATAGCCTCATGGCCGGCGCCTAATCGCTGGATGCTTTTTTTCCTGGCCAGCACAGGCCCGAGAGACTCCAAAGCATCAAGGGTCAGGTCAGGCCGCACCTGTTGCAGGAGCAGTGCAGCCTCTTTACGGAGGCTAATGCGCATCCCTTCTCTTTCCGGCCGGTCCTTGAGTCCTTTTTTATATTCGCCTAGACGCTGGTGGAGAGCATCAACACCAGCCGCACAATCAAGTAGCTTTTGGTTGAAAATAAGAGCCTGGCGCTGCACTTCGAGTTTTTTGCATCGTTCAGAGTCTTTCTCGAGTTGCAGCTCTGCCTCGCGAATTGTCTGGGCTGTCCGGCGGTGGTTCTCAGCAAAATCTTTGGGAAGAACGACAACTTCTCCCAGGGCCCGAAGTTCTTGCCGGTAAGACGAGAGAGCCGCCAGCTCCGGGATTGCCTGAACCAGACGTTCGAGACGGCGCAATTCCCTGTTTTTACTATCCCGCTCTTCCTCCAGTCTGGTTCGATCTTTCTTGGCACGGTTTAAAGTATCATAGTTATCTTGCCAATCTTTGCAGGAAAGGATCGCTGCTTTGAACTCTCTCTTCAATTCCTTGAAGCTGGTGATCGCCCTGTTAATTTCAGGCTTTTGTCCGGACGCTTTGAACAGCTCAGCTGCCTCCTGTTCAAGCTGGTCGATGACCTGCCGAAGGGATGAAATACCTGATCCAGCCGCAAACAGGGCCTGGCCGACCTCCCCCTTCTGGGCCAGTATTTCTTCTCCACCGTGTACCAGGGCATCGTGGTCAATACCGAAGAGGGAGGCAAATATTTCGGGTTCAAGCCCATGGAGAAATGGGGTTAAGGCGCTTGCCGGAAGTGGAGTTCCCGCCTCGTCAAGGAGATCCCCCAACCGTTTCTTCCGGCGCCAGAAGACCAGCTCTTCGCCATCGCTGTTCTCAAGACAACCACCAACCAGCAGTTGCTCGTAATTGTGTAAAAAATTATCAGGTGTTTGGTGATCAAAGCCATAGAGCAAGGCTTTGAGAGCTCGAAGAGAGCTGCTCTTTCCTGCTTCGTTTGGCCCGTAAATAATATGCAGTCCCGGGACGTTCGAATTAAAGTTAAGGGTCCGGTCGGTGAAGGGACCGACAGCTTTCAGCTGCAATCGCTTCAGTCTCATCGATTTTTGCCGTGTTGGAGAAGTCGAGCGATCAACAGGTCCTGGACTTCGGTACGAAGGTCGGCGATCTTCTCTGAAGATGGCGCAAGAACAGGTTCTTCATCGTCGTGGATTTCAGGCGGCATTTTACTGCGCAGAATGGCAAGTTCCGGCACCAGCTTGGTGAGTCTGTCGCTGTCAAGACTCAGATCCCGTATGGCCTGGATCAGCCCGGAAAGAGCGGTGTCCTGGTCGGCAATCTCTTCAGGGTCGATTGTCCGGCTCGTCTGATAGAGCACCTTTTCAAGCCAAATATTACCAAGCCCGGCGCCAAGTCCCCGGAACTCTTCGGTCCACTGCGCGGTACGCTCAAGAAGCCGGGAATGGACAGGACATCGACCGGTCAGGACCAGGCGCAGGGCAAGCTGTCTGTCGTCGGCCTTGGCCAACTCGCGCTCAAAGGCTTGTTGGACGCTGTCAAGGACATTGCCGGTGGTCGTGCATGGGGAAAGATCGACCCGGCAGGTGGTCCAGCGAAGGACGTCTAGTTCATGCGCCTTGACTTCGCTGATACGGCCATCTTCTATGGTGACCATGGTGGCACCCTTGGCCCCGCTCTCCCGTATATGACGGCCCTGTAAATTGCCGGGAAAAACTATCCATGGATCTTCCGAGAGAATTTCCCTTTTGTGCACATGGCCGAGCGCCCAGTAATCGTATCCTTTAGCGAGCAGATCATCCAGGGTGCAGGGGGCATAATTCTCATGCCCTTCTCTGCCGGTGAGAGAAGTGTGGAGCAGACCGATATTGAAGTAGCCGGCCTCATAAGGGGGGTAGCGTAAGGCAAGGTTCTCGGTCACTTCCCGGGATGAATAGCTTTGACCGTGAATGATGACACCGATAGTTTCACACCGAATCGAATGTGGGGTCTGCGGGGAAAACAGGTGCACATTTTCCGGTAGCGGCATGGTCCTGGTGATTTGATTTGCCGCATCATGATTGCCGGAAATGATAAATACTTTGATCCCTGCCCGGTTCAGACGGCCCATTCGACTGGCAAAGAACAGGCCAGTGTTGTAATCCTTCCAGTCTACATCGTACAGATCGCCGACAATGAGGAGAAAATCAACCGCCTCGTCAATCGCCAAATCGATACAATTATCAAATGCCCGTCTTGTCGCTCCTCTAATCTCCTCGACTGGAGCGTCCTCTTGGGTCTCCAACCCTTTTAATGGGCTGTCGAGATGTATGTCGGCGGTATGAAGGAATCGAAGCATCTGTCTCGGTTACAAAGTCGGACTTTGCCCTGGATGGGATAAAACAGCATATACTATCTCCTGTTGCAGCAGACAGTAAAAAAGATCGGCCGGCCGAGAAGAGTCATCCCCTATCCCGGTTCTTTCCTTGAAATAATAAGCGATTTACCCTGGCTCAAGATCCTGGACAAATCTCATAATTTCTACATAACCGTAGGAGTGAAGTCAAGGGCTATTCGCCTTGCCAACCTAAGGAGCTGCAACAAACCCGTCGTGATAGGGCCGGTTTGCCGGGCGGGATTACTGTCGGAACTTTTGCCTGCTGCACCAATCAATAGGCAGGTGCGGTGCAGCCATTACGGCCAATCAGTAGAATGGATTGGCGGCAAAGTGCTTGCCGTCAAAGCTGGTAAAAAAGACCTGGGGTGGTTTGGGCAGGCCGGCAATCTTCCAGGCTTTCATCGGGTCGACAAATTCATCAGTCATACAACTGGGGGAATCCGCATGTACCTTTTTGCAGACATAGCGGAGAATTGGAAAATTATGATTTTTTTGGAAATATTCCCGCAGAAACAGTACTATTTCCATCTTTGATGAATCCAGGCCACGAATCCCTTCATGTTCGGCGATAGCCTCGGCTACCTCTTGGTCCCACTCATTCTTGTCGGCGAGAAAACCTTCCTTATCTACCTCTATATCCCTGTTTCCTACATGTAATCGAGCCATGATATACCTCATCTGTAATACGATAAAAAAAATTAAGCCGAAGAGCTGACTGACGCAACCTTACAGTCTTCGGAAGCAGCCCTTTTTTGTTGCCTTCACCGTAGCGGGATCGTTTTTTGCGGATGATACATAATGGTGAAGTGAGGCTTCTTCCACTGCTACATTGTAGTTATGGATCGCCGCATGTCAATCTGCCCAAGAGGTATGGCGAGATGGAAATTGACCTGTTACTCTGCGAAATGATTGGACTAATGTCTGAACGTCGAGCTCGCGAAGAGAGAACCCCTCGGCGGTGAAAGGTTTGATTACGGGGCCGCAGGGCTATCACAAACCATCACTGATGAACATTTGTTGAAACCAAGATTTTTGAAAAAAATATGTGCGCCATGATTATTGATACCGCTTTCGAGAAAAATCCTTTTTACCCCAGCTGAAATCGCCTGGTCTTTGAACCAAACGAGGACCTCATTGCCAATGCCCTGTCGTCTTTTTTGCCGATGAACGACAAGATCATGCAGAATCACATATTTTGTAAAGTCATTGGTAATAAACTCGTAGAGAACAATTGCAACTAATTCATCGCCATTAAATGCTTTCGCTGAATGCAGACCATCGGTGAATTGATTGCCAGAATTTTTTGCCGCCATTGCAAAATCTAAATCGATTATTTTCTTTAAGCTAGGGCTCCATTTTTGACCATCGACTGCGCGACCGGACATCAACTCACCATGTGAGATGTATTCATCACTGACATTGGCAATAAAAAATTCAGACATGTCATGCATATGGGCAGGGTCTGTTAAAAATTCAATTCGTAGGGGGGCCATATGGTCAGCTTTACCGCAAGGTATTGAAATGGGTTATTTTATTTTTCCCGACACAATTGTTTTGAATGTATCAAACGAAGGGTCATTGGTATCTTTATATTGACGTATCAATGCCTCAACTGCATTGCCGTGCGCACAAAATAATCCCTCATCGATAATTTCTTTAAAAAGATCGATGTAATTATCCCTAATTCCTTTTAAATACCAATAATTCAGAAAAATTGACGACTTGCACAAATCGTAGATCCATGCTTGCCAACTCAGAAAGACATCTTCATGAACTGTTCCTTCTTTTTTAAAGCGCAAGGCCATCTCAAAGAGATTCAGGATCTGGCATATATGCTGGAGAACCTTATATGCCTCCGCTTTATTTTTCTGCACTTCGTCAAAACTTTTACAATCCTCCCAGACTATTTGAGCTAATTCAACGTTTTCAATTTCAAAGCGAAAAAGGTTGACCGATTCTAATTCAAATTGTTGGTAAATTTGATCTCTGTTTGCTTGCAGTTCATTCTGTGCATCGCGTCTATTCGATACCACCACTGCCATGGCTGCAGCTATTATGCCCACGATACTGGCTATCGAATCTAAATTGAGAGAAACCGTATCGTCCATTCCAAACCATTTGGACAGCAGCGTATGGTTTGTGCCGAGCAGCCAGAACACACATATCACGGCAATGATATATAAAACGCAACTCGATAGCTCAAAGAACGCCGTTCTGAATTTCATAGTTATTTCGCCCTGTACCTCATAAAAGAAGAGCTTGTCTTACGCACCACTTGCCACAGAAAATATGCCGCATCTCCTACTTCCCTAATAGATATGCGAAAAATAGTGGGGCGACTATCGTTGCATCTGACTCAACAATATATTTAGGGGTATCAATTCCCAGCTTTCCCCATGTTATTTTTTCGTTCGGGACAGCACCGGAGTATGATCCATAACTCGTTGTGGAATCGGATATCTGACAAAAATAACTCCACAGCTTTGTCTCTGTTTTCAGCATGTCCTGGCATAACATTGGGACAACGCAAATTGGAAAATCTCCGGCAATCCCGCCTCCAATCTGAAAAAAACCAACTTCGCTTTCCTTGCTCACCTCAACATACCAGTTTGCCAGCCACATCATGTATTCAATTCCCGATTTCATCGTCGATGGGCTTAATTCCTCTTTCAGGCAATAGGACGCAAAAATATTGCCAAGAGTCGAATCTTCCCATCCGGGAACAACAATCGGCAGATTCTTTTCAGCAGCCGCAAGCACCCAACTGTTCTTGGGATCAATTTCATAATAAGGTTCCAAGACACCTGAGAGTAACGTTTTATACATGAATTCATGCGGAAAACATCTTTCCTTCTTGTCGTTGGAATTTTTCCAGATATTGTAGATGTGGTCTTGTAACCTGCGAAACGCTTCCTCTTCCGGGATACATGTGTCAGTCACCCTGTTGAGTCCCTGTTCCAATAGATCCCGCTCTTGTTTTGGTGATAGTTCACGATACTGCGGAACCCGCTGATAATGCGAATGGGCGACAAGATTCATGATATCTTCTTCAAGATTTGCACCGGTACATGAAATGATATGAACCTTATCCTCTCGAATCATCTCCGCAAGGGAGATGCCCAGTTCCGCAGTACTCATGGCACCGGCAAGAGTAATCATCATCTTGTTACCCTTGGCAAGTTGATTTTCATATTCCTTTGCGGCATCTATCAGGACTGCAGCGTTAAAGTGTTTAAAATTATTGACAATAAAATTAGAGACTGGTCCTTTCTTGTTCATATTGTTTTCCGTAGTAGTATGATAGATTTCGTGAGGTCTGCCGGTATTTTTTAAACGATTGCCGCCAGGGCAATGTACGCCCTAATAGCAGAATGTTGACACCATGATCGGGCTTTTTCAAGAGCTCTATTGGTAGCAAATTTTTTATTTAAGGGCTCGTTTAATTTTCAGGAACGCTCTCTTTTTCCCGGTGAAGGCGAGGACCCTACACTAATTGACCTTACCCGGTTCAGATTCCGTCTTTAACTCTTTATCATGCGTCCATGCATGGTTACTTCTTGCAGATGCACAATAATTGACAATGATTGTGTAACAGAACGCAAACATGTCGCCCTGGCGAACCTGCAGAGAGGTGACAGGCAAAAACTGGAGGCATCAGTGGAGAGGTTTGTAGTTAAATTCGGCGGTTCAAGTGTGGCAGATGGTGGGCAGCTCATGAAGGTAAAGGCGATAGTCGAGGCCGATTCAAGACGGAGGGTGGTCGTCGTTTCGGCCCCCGGCAAACGGCATGCCGCGGAAGTAAAGATTACCGATCTTCTCTATCTCTGCCATGAGATGGTCTCAATGGCCACCGACATCCACGAGCCTTTTGGCCTCATTCGGGACAGGTTTGCCGAAATATCGAATGAACTGCGGTTGAGTTACCGGGTAGTGGATCAAATAGACCGTTTTGGTAAGGAACTCGTCAACGGCTGCAGCCGGGACTACGCAGCGTCACGGGGCGAATATTTTTCCGCCATGCTCATCGCTGAATATCTGGGTGCAGATTTTGTCGATCCGGCCCAATACCTGCACATCCTGGCCAACGGCGTGCTCGATCCCTCGAGTTATCAGCTGTTGGGCAACCGGTTGTCCGACCCATCGGCCCTCTACGTCATGGCAGGATTCTACGGGAGTGACAGCCGGGGTGACGTCAAGACCTTTTCCCGCGGTGGGTCGGACATCTCCGGAGCTATTGCCGCAAAGGCGGCAGGGGCAGTGCTCTATGAGAACTGGACCGACACCTCGGGCATTCTCATGGCAGACCCCCGTATCGTCAACCAGCCGAAAACCATTATGGAGATTTCCTTTCGTGAGATTCGAGAAATGTCCTACATGGGCGCCTCAGTATTCCACGACGAGGCGATGTTGCCGCTCCGAGAAGCATCCATTCCCATCCATATCAAAAATACCAACAGCCCGGAGGATCTCGGGACACGCATCGCTCCAGGATTAAGCGATCAGGCCATTTCCTCCATGGAGATTGCCGGCATTGCCGGCCGGAAAGATTTTTCGATGATCTGTCTTGAGAAAACCCTCTTAAACAAAGAGGTGGGTTTTGCCCATCGTTTGCTCGGCATTTTTGCCGAGCTAGGCGTCAGCTTCGAGCAGTGCCCGTCGTCCATCGATTCCATAAGCGTTATTATAGAAGACGCTGAATATCGGCGGGTTGAGGATATCATCCTTGAGGAGATCAGGCGTCAGCTCAAACCGGACAATCTCTATGTGGAAAGAAACCTGGCTCTCATTGCTGTGGTCGGGGAAGGGATGGTGCACACCGTGGGTATCGCCGCCAAGGTATTCGGCGCTCTGAAGGATGCGGGGATAAATGTCAGGGTCATCAACCAGGGCGCCTCTGAGATCAATATCATCGTCGGGGTGAATGCTGACGATTATGAGAGGGCGGTACAGGCGCTCTACGAGGCTTTTGTCGTCGCTAAAGAGTGAAGGTCTGAGCCTTGGCAACCTCGAGTGCCAGCTGGGAACGGGCATTAGCGTCCTTGGCCAGATTTTTCTCCTCACACCACTTGGGGAAAGTTTCCGGATCGATAAAGACCTTGATCACTTGATCACCGGCCGTCTCGATCTCCGCTTTTTTCTCTTCGGCACGGGTTTGCCACTGGTGATATGTGGGAGGCAGCAAGTCGGCATCGTCGAAGATGGCAAGGAGTTGCTGATAATGTTCTTCCCTGTACCAGACGAGGGCCTGAATCATCGGTTGCCTGCTCGGCTGCTGTTTTTTTGCCGCCTTTTCTTTCAGCCTGGCGACAGTCTTACTCGAGCCGATTGGTGTTTTTTTCTTCATTATCAAAATCACCTGAAATAAATAAGAAGGTGGTTGGTCAGCTTCTTTTTTTGACCCGGCTGCACAGAGGGTCGGGACGAGACCATAAGCATCTCGCTCAAGATGTAAACCGGTAATCCCGGCAGCGGTGCCGGTTCTACTTTTCCCCTGATGTTGTCACGTATTCTATTGACGACGACTGGTATTTTCCTGTAAATTTTACCATTTGTGCAAAAAAATAAGAAGATTTCTGCGTGACTCTTATATTGTCCGATGTCTGGGGAAAACAATACGAAGTATCAGACCTGTCGATTGTTTTTCAAAGTTGTTGTTGCTGGATCTGAGGTGGATCAAGCATTGCCGCTAAGGTGGGAACATTGTCCGATTTTTTAGAACGCTGGACGGTTGAAAAATCGTCGGAACTGTATCGGGTTGCCGAATGGGGTGGCGGATATTTCCGGGTGTCCGAGAAGGGCGACATGCTCGTTCAGCCGTCACCAAAATATGCCGATCGCGCAGTGTCTCTTCCGGATATTGTCGAAGGGCTCAAGGATCGCGGTCTTGATATGCCAGTGCTGCTGCGGATAGAGAATATTCTCGATACCCAGATATCCCAACTCAACGAGACCTTTATCTCCGCCATGAAGGATCTGGGGTATAACGGCACCTTTATGGGAGCCTACCCGATTAAAGTCAACCAGCAGAAGCAGGTTATTGACGCGATGGTCCGATACGGTGCGACGTACCATCACGGGTTGGAGGCCGGCAGCAAGGCGGAACTGATTGCCGCCATGGGCATGATGGTGGATAAGGACGCACCGCTCATCTGCAATGGTTACAAGGATGAGGAGTTCGTCGATCTGGCCATGCATGCGGTAAAACTCGGTTTTCGCTGCATCCTGGTGGTGGAGATGCCGAGCGAGATTCCGCTGATCATCGATCGTTCGAGGGCTCTTGGTGCCAAACCGGTGCTCGGGGTGCGTATCAAGCTCGCCACTCAGGGTGGCGGGCACTGGGCTGAATCGGGCGGAGAGCGATCTATTTTCGGCTTGAACACTACCCAGCTGATCAATGCGGTCGACTTGCTGAAAAAGGAGGGTATGCTGGACTGTCTGCAGATGGTCCACTACCATCTCGGCTCGCAGATCTCCAATATTCGGGAGATTCGTACGGCGGTTGGTGAAGCCTGCCGGGTCTATGCCGGCCTGGTGAAGGAAGGGGCGGCTATGCAGTATCTCGATCTGGGCGGTGGTCTGGCCGTGGACTATGACGGCTCGCAGTCCAATTTTCTCAGCAGCAGAAATTATACCTTAAACGAATACTGTATTGATATTGTCGAGGCGGTAATGATTACCCTCGATGAGGAAGAGATCCCGCATCCGACTATCATAACCGAAACCGGCCGGGCCCTGGTCGCTTACTACTCGATATTGCTCTTCAACGTTCTTGATAAGACCATTTTTGAACCGGAAACGCTGCAGGAAGAACTGCCGGAAGATAGCCCGACTCAGCTGATTAACATGCAGGAATCATTGAATAACCTGTCGATCCGCAATCTTCAGGAGACCTTAAACGATGCTATCTACTATCGCGATGAGGTGCGTCAGCTGTTCAACCGGGGTCAGATAACCCTGCGAGAACGGTCGCTGGCCGAAAACCTGTTCTGGACCATTTTGAACCGGATTCTGAAGACTGCCAAAGAACTGAAAAACGCTCCGGCCGAGATCAACGAGATAGAAAGGCTGCTGGCCGATATCTACTACTGCAATTTCAGCCTCTTTCAATCACTTCCGGACAGCTGGGCCATCGATCAGCTTTTTCCGGTGATGCCCATTCACCGGTTAAACGAAAAGCCGAACCGCAACGCCATTATCGCCGACATCACCTGCGACTGCGACGGCAAGATCGATCGCTTCGTTGACCGGTTCGGTGCGAAAAGGTTTTTACCGCTCCATGAACTGAAAGAATCAGAAGAGTACTATCTCGGGGTTTTTCTGGTTGGAGCATACCAGGAAACCCTGGGCGATCTGCATAATCTGCTGGGCGACACCAATGTAGTGACGGTTAGTCTGCATCAGGATGGGAAATATGATTTTTCCGGAGAACTGGAGGGGGATACGGTCGCCGATATTCTCTCCTATGTGGAATACGACCCCAAACGGCTGTTGATGAAGTTTCGCAAAACTGCAGAAATGGCGGTCAAAGCGGGGCAGATCTCCCCTCAGGAGCGCAGGGAAGTGATGCAGGCCTATGAAGCCGGACTGCGCGGCTATACGTATTTTGAGCGGTAAGCGCAGGGAGATATACGAGGTGAAGACGGGCAATTGCCGGTCATAAGATTGTCGGCTTCGATCTGGTCGAGTTAGCACCGAAGCAGGGAGACTACGGTTCCGATTTTTCCGCCGCCCAGCTTATTTATTCGGTTATGGGCATGATCACCCGAAATCCTGGTCTCCGGTAACATACCGGCGCCGGTTAACTCTTTACCATCTGCTCGCGAACAATGTCCAATTCCTGCAACAGGACCTGTTGTTCGTTGGCTTCACTGACAAGCTGCTGGACTCTGTCAAAATCCTCATCCTTGGCGGCTTGTTCCAGGTCAGTGACAATCAGATACAACGCCTTGGCGCAGACATTGCCGGAACCGCCTTTCATCTGATGAGCAAGTCTCTGGATTGCAGCAAAGTTCCGTTGCGAAACCGCTATCGCCAACTGCTCCAGCTGCTGTGTCAGTTGCTTGAAGAACTCTCCAAGTATCTTCCTGGCCATGGGCCGATCACCTAAAAGTCTGGAGACAAAGAGTTCAAAATCGAGCAGTATGAGCTCCGGGGTGACTTCTGTCTGCGGGGCTGCTGCAACACCTTGAATATCATCCGGTGCCTCTCTCTTCCTGCCTGGTCGTAATAGCCGTTCCACTGTTAATTGGAGCCGGCCCGGATCAATTGGTTTGGGTACATAAGCGTTCATGCCACTGGTGAGGTACTGTTCTCTGTCTCCCTTCATTGCGTGGGCTGTGAGGGCGATTATGGGGACGGAAATGTTCAGGGTTCCTGAGCTGCCGGCGCGGATTCTTCTGGTCGTTTCCAGGCCGTCGAGTTTTGGCATCTGAATGTCCATTAATACCAGGCTATACCGTTTTTTCTGTAGCATCCTGATCGCTTCGGCACCGTTGTCGACGACATCCAGTCTGTGATACCCGAGCTTTTTCAATATGCCGATGACGACCTGCTGGTTGACGACATTGTCTTCGATCAGCAGCAGCGGTTCGTCTTTCTCCGGATCATTCTGAACTGGCTCTGCCGTTCGGGTCAAATCCTGAGCATCGTCCAGCGGCCTGCCGGAGACAAGAATATCGAGCGTGTGCAACAGATCGGCATAGCGGATCGGCTTTTTCAAAGTGATGGCGTATGCAGCATCGCGCCAATGCCGGTCACCATCGGTATTATCAAATGGTACCATCAGAACTGTTTTCAGATCAGGACAGTCCTGACTCTGTTGCAGGGCACGAAAGAGGGCTCTCCCGTCCATCCCATCCGTCGCGGCAAGCTCCAACTCGATGCAGGCGATGTCAATTGGCCTGCCCTGTTCCTGAGCCTGGTGGAGCAGCTGCATGGCCTCTCGGCCGCTGCCTGTCTGATGGACCAGTGCATCCCACTGTTCCAACTGCCGGGTCAGCATGGCTCGGCAGTTCTTGTTGTCGTCAACTACCAGGATATTCAGACCGGCCACCGGGCTGTGCAAAAGCGGTTGCCGAGCAGGAAGTTGCGCCTTTTCGAACCGTGAAGTGAACCAGAAGAGGGCACCTTCCTGTCCGCTGCTCTCTACACCGATTTCACCATCCATAAGGTTGACCAGATTCTTCGAAATGGCCAGCCCAAGCCCGGTTCCTCCGAATCTTCTGGTGGTTGAGCTATCCGCCTGGGTAAAAGAGTCGAAGAGAATAGCCTGCTTCTCAGGTGGAATACCGATACCGCTGTCTTTAACACGAAAGAGCAGCAGGACATCGTCGGCGGATTCCTCCTTTTTTTCAATAACGATCGAAATTTCGCCCTGCGTGGTAAATTTGAAAGAATTACCGGCCAGATTGAGCAAAATTTGCCGTAGTCGGCCGGGGTCACCGATGAGTTGGCTTGGGGTTCCGGGTACTATGGAACAAATCAGTTCGAGATCTTTCTTGCCGATGTGGGAGCTGACCATTTCAATCAGGCTGTCGAGCAGTTCGTGCAGATTGAAATCGACTCGATCGAGTTCCATCCTGCCCACCTCGATCTTGGAAAAATCGAGGATATCATCAATAACGGAGAGCAGTGAACGGCTGCTGAGTTGTAGTGTCTCAACATACTGCCGCTGGGTGGCATTCAAGGTTGTATCCTGCAACAGCGATGAGATGCCGATGACCCCGTTCATCGGGGTGCGGATTTCATGGCTCATATTGGCGAGAAACTCACTTTTAGCCCTGTTGGCACTTTCCGCCTGTTCTTTGGCCTGGGTCAGCTCCTCCGTTCGCTCCCGCACCAGCTCCTCGAGGTGGCCCTTATGTTTTTCCAGTTCAGACTGGCTCTTCAGAAGATTGACGGACATGTCATTGAAGGCTTTACCAATATCGCCGATCTCGTCTCGTCTGGACAACTCGACGGTCTCTCCGAGATGGCCGCCCTCAACCCTTTTCATGGCGTCTCTTAAGAGCGTGAGCGGGTTGATAATTGAACGGAACAGGAAAAAATTAAAAAGAAACAGCATAATGATAATGGCCACGAAAGTACTGAACCCAAAAAAGACCAGGATACGGATATTTTCATCCCTGATTTTCTCAAAATCATAATAAATGGCGACAAACCCCAAGGTTTCCCCGATCACCTTGATGCGGTTGAGATATAAACCTGTCAACCTGCCGTTCAGCTCAAACTGTTTGAAGAAGTGACCGGAGCTGTTATTTAAAGATTGTTCCGGATGGAGGACCTGGCTGTCACTGAGGCCGGAACAGAATTTCTTTTCCCCGGCTGCAGAATAGAGGCAGACCAGGGTGATGTCTTCGATCGCCTCGCGGATATCGTCGAGGGATGACGTAAGCGCTCTTTCCTGGCTGGCAAACAGCTCATTTGCCAGGTCGTTTCGTTTCTGTTGGTAAAGGGTATCAAGCAGCAGTTCGGTTCTTGCCGTTTGCTCTTTGAATCTGCTTTGTTCGACGGGATATTGTAAAACCATGCCTCCAAGGGCGGCAAGGAGTACCGTCACAATGGTTGCCGCGTTTATTTTAAAAGGGAGGCTGTACATTTTCATATTGCTTGTTGCCCTTTACCCTTCAATCAGACACGTGAGATTTGAGGAAAGAGGGAATTCCCTGACGTATTTCCATCACACATGCCTTTTTGGTTGCATTGCCCATGGCATCAAAAGTAATGTCTCCGGTGATCCCCTTAAAGCCCTTTAAACCATGGAGGTTCTGGCGGATTGCTTTACTGTCCGTTGATCCGGCCCTCTTTATGGCGGTAACCAGAACGTTCACCGCATCGTATGCCAGGGCTGTTGAGGCTTTGATCTCACCCTCATTTTGATACTTTTTCATAAATATCCGGCTCAGAGGATTGGCATGAGAGGGTGTCCAATGGTTGATGAAATATCCCTGTCTGATCTTATTGCCACCGAGCGTAAAAAAACTGTCAACATCCCAACCGTCGCTGCCGACCGGGATGGCTTTCATCCCGGCCTCCTGAAGCTTCTCGGCGATCGCCCCGCTCTCGTCATGACCGGAGAGAAATACAATATCGGCGTCATGGCCCGAAGCCTCATTTATCTGGTCTATGTAATCGTCTTCCCTGGCTTTATATTCGATTTCCTTGACTATTCTTCCTCCAAGACCTTGAAAAGTCCGGATGAAGATATCGGTCAGTGTCAGGCTGAAGTCACTGGTAAGGTCAACAAAAACAAGGGCAGTTCTCGCCTTCAGCTCTTTGAAGGCAAATTCGGCAATCGCCTTTCCCTGGAAATTATCATCGTAGCAGACCCGGAAGATGTGGTCTCCGATGCTGGTGAGCGACGGGATAGTGGATATTGGTGAAATCATTGGAATTTGATTCTTTTCGGCTACCTTGGCAATTGCCAGTGAATGGGAACTCCAGACAGCGCCGACTATCCCGGTAACTTTCGCTCTGACAGCCGTTTCCGCTGCGAGATGGGAGCCGATCGGGCTGCTGCTGTTGTCGAGAAGAAGTAGTTCCAGGGGCTGGCCGAGGACGCCTCCCGTGAGATTAATCTCCCGAACGGCCAGCTCCGTCCCTAAAACGGCAGCGTTGTTGGAGCCTTTTGCTTTACCCGTAAGGGCAAAAATACCGGCAATTTTTATCGGCTCGGCGCTTGCTGCCGGGGATGGTGCCGGAAAAATCGTGGCTGCCAGAAAAAGAAAGAAAAAAAGAGAGGTGTTGTATCGGGTAAACATAGAAAGTCTTGTTTGGTTTGTGGGCATAGGACGACGGCCTGGGAGTTATGGGATGATGGTCTTTTTATATATTCGTTTTCCGTCGAGAAACTGAATGATTATGATGCCTTTACGGAGAGGATCGCCGTTTTTGTCAAAGGTTATCGACCCGGTAGCCCCAGGAAAATCGATTATTGAGGCGAGAGCGTCACGGATAGCCTTGTGATTGAGAGAACCGGCCCTGGTGATCGCCTGGGCAAGGAGCATTACTGCATCGTAGGCCAGGGGGCTGCTGTTGTTTTTAATTTTCCTGCCGTAGGTGGAAGAGTACAGTTCCATCATTTGTCGGCTGGTGTCAAAGGGAACCTTCGGATGCCACGGTGTGGACTGGAAACTGCCATTGATGGCCGGCCCTGTAAATTTTTCTATTTCATCCCAGGCGTCGCCACCGAGAAAGGTCGTTGAAAAGTCCAGCTTCGCCGCCTGCTTAATGAACAGACCGCTATCCCTGGTATATCCTGGGAGGTAAACGACATCAGGTTTTAATCGGACGAGTTCGGTGATGTTCTCTGAAAAGTCGGTGGCATTGCCCCGATAAAAGATATCACTGACAATATCGCCGCCCGCCTTTCTAAAAGCATCGCTGAAAAACTGACCGAGCGTGGTGCTGTAATCTTCATCCACATTGGTTACGACTGCCGCGGTCTTCGCCCGAAGTTGTTCGTGGGCAAATTTGGCCATGGCTACCCCCTGGAAGGAATCGAGAAAACAGGCCCTGAAAACATAATCTTTGTTTAAGGTCACCTCCGGATTAGTCGAACCCGGACTGATCATGGGAATCCCGGCTTCCTGAAGGATCGGAGCAATGGCCAGGGAATGCGAACTCCAATGGGCACCGATTACCGCGGCAACATCCTGTTCGACCATTTCATGGGCGGCCAGGGCAGAGCCGATTGGGGTGCTGAGATTGTCAACGAGCAGCAGTTCCAGGGGCCTTCCCAGCACACCGCCGGTGTCATTGACGTGCTGTATCGCAAGCATGGTCATTTCAATGAGTGGCTTATTGTGGGAGGCCGCAATGCCTGATTCAGAGAAAATTGCTCCGATCTTGATCGGCTCCGGCCTGGCGGTTCCTGCCGCACCCAGGGCAAGGTGCGGCATGAGCAGCGACATGAGCAGCAGAAAGGGCAAGCCCGGAGAAAGAAGTATTTTAAAAAAGTGCGAGAGAGGCAGGCAATAAAGGTGCAGAGGATGCTGTCTTGCCATAGGTGAGTTCCCTCTGGTTGAATTTCCGGTACAGTTAGCAGTTGGCAAATGAGGTTGGATTACAAAAATCCTTTTGGTTACGAAGTATTTTAGCCGTCTTTTCCAATTATACGTATAATACATTGAAAAGTGAAGAAAATCACTGCGAAGAGTGGTTTTATGTCCTTTGGCCAGGGAGTATGAGCCATGGACCTGATTGAAGACCGGTACGAGGCCGAGAAAGACCGTTGTGTCCTGACGGTCAACGACCGAAGCAGAGCAGGGCCGATCATCAGCAGTTGCCTGCCCGGTAAGAGTCCTTACAGTGTTACAGGCGAACGGACAGGGCGACTGAGCCTTTCTCCTCCTTTTCAAAGTACAGGTTACAGTAACTATGTTTTTTCAACCGAAAAGCCTGCAGCAACGGACCTTGTTTTTTATCCTGGCACCGACCTTTCTCCTGTTGTTGACCCTTTCGGTCGGCGGGTATTTATTCGTTCGCAATCTGCTTCTTACGCAGTGGGGGGAAGTGGCGGTCGTCAAATTACAGCGAACGGCTCATGTCATAGATATGGAGCTGCGCCGGGCAAAAGATCTGCTGCTTCTTTTGCAGAGCACCGAAGATGTGGATGCCAGCCGTGAAATCTTTTCCTATGTTATCAGTCAGATAGGTAAGCTGGAAGGAGTCATTGGGGTGCGTATCGATCTGCCGGACTGGGACTCTGCCAAACAGATGATGCCCGGCATGGCAAAAAAACCGGCCATGGCCATGATGCATGGATATCGTTTGAAAAAATTTGAAATTGGTCCACCCAGATACAACAGCAAACAGAACAATCGAACCGTATCGCTTATTTCCGAGGTGAGTGATCAGGATGACAAGAGTGTCGGACGGGTGGAGGTGGTCATCTCCTTTGATACACTGATCAGGCAGATCATCAATGCTTCCTGGTGGAAGAGTAATAAGGCCTATCTAATAGACAGCTCCGGCAATGTTCTGGTGAGCACCGCCCGTGAAATGAAACTTGAAGACTATTTCCCCATGCGGGCCTTCGGTACGGTCAATGCTCTGGAGCATGACACCCTGGCGGCTTTACAACAGCATAATTCAGGAACGGTTTTTGGCCCGGGGTCTCCACCGGAGGAGATAAGCGGGTTCTACCATCTTTTAGAAGCGCCCTGGACCATAGTGATCATGGCTCCCGGGAAAAAAGTACTGCAGCCCATCATCCGCTTTAAACTTTTTTATATCTTCACCTTTGCCGTTTCCATCCTCCTTATCCTGGTTTTTATCCGGCAGGCAACAAACCGACTGACCAGAAGAATAAAGGAGATTTCTGCAGCAGCGGACGAACTGGCCAACGGTAGATTCGGCTCCCCACTGTCCATTACTGCCCGGGATGAAGTGGGGGAATTGACCAGGAGCTTCAACAAAATGACCTGGCAACTCGAGCAAAGGCTGGCCATGAAGAAAGAGATCAATATCGCCAG
>Ga0210123_1000206_pt1 | contig 39009 bp, 12 predicted proteins | sample Muzzi_PWB_D2_FD_185535 | JGI IMG/M metagenome (GOLD analysis project Ga0210123, IMG submission 185535) | Wetland microbial communities from San Francisco Bay, California, USA, that impact long-term carbon sequestration - Muzzi_PWB_D2 (SPAdes) | ecosystem: Environmental > Aquatic > Marine >... | reverse complement strand
GCCTTCGACCTGCCGGTGACCCATCCGGTCGACACCGCGGCGTTCTCGCGCTGGGATCCCACCGCCGTCACCTGCACCTCCTGCCACTCGCCGCACCGCAGGTCCGCCGAGCCTCCCGGCCGCCAACCGCCCGGCCGGAGAAAGCTCTCGCCGCGGAGCCCCACACGCTTCGAGTACCAACTGTGCGAGGACTGTCACGGTGCCGGGGGCACGACCACTCAGAGCCTGACCGACATCAGCCGGCTGACGAACCCCTCGAACCGCTCGTTCCACCCCATCGAAACACCGGCGAGCAGCCGCGCGCCGTCGGTGATCCCGGGCCTCGTGGGGCGCGAGATCAACTGCACCGACTGCCACGGCAACAGCAATCCGACCGGCCCTTACGGACCGCACGGCTCGTCGGTCTCGTACCTGCTCGTGGAACAGTACGCAACCGCGGACGGCAACGGCGAGTCCGCCCAGGCCTACGGCCTCTGCTACCGATGCCACGACCGCTCCTCGGTGCTCAACTCCTCGAGCTTCCCGGAGCACAGGCTGCACGTCGTCGAGGAGCGGGCCTCCTGCGCCACCTGCCACAGCGCCCACGGCTCGGTCGGCAACCGCGCGCTGATCCGGTTCGGCGAGGAGACCACCGTCGCGGGGGTCACTCCGTCCGTCAAGACCGGGCGCCTCCAGTACCTCTCCTCCACCCCGGGCTCCGGTACCTGTTACCTCACCTGCCACGGCGAGGACCACTCCCCGGAGACCTACGGGCCGGCGCCCCCGATCCCGGCCGCCCTCGTGCAGCAACTGCTGGCCACGCCGGGCGTCGGGGACAGCGTGGACCGCGAGGACCCCGCCATGCCGACTGGCCCGCGCCCCCGGCCGGTCGAGCGGGACGAGCCCCCGCCCCCGCGCTGAGCGTCGCATGCAGCCTTCACCGCGGTCCCCCTGGCTCCGGATCCCGGCGCTGATCACCTGCCTGGCTCTCGCCGCTGGCTGTGCCGGGCCGCACGCCCCCTCCTCCACCGACCCGGGCATCCGCACCGTGGTCCTGGTCACGGTGGACACCTGGCGCCGCGACGCCAACGGCTTCCTCGGCGGCCTGAGCCCGAGCCCTACGCCCTTTCTCGACCGCCTGGCAGCGGAGGGCTCCGTGGGGGTCGACGCGATCACCCCAGTTCCCCTCACCGCTCCCAGCCACTGGAGCATCCTCAGCGGCCGTTGGCCCTGGCGCGACGGCGTGCGGAGCAACGGCGACCCGATTCCCGCCGACACCGGGCCGACCCTGTCCCAGATCCTGTCGGCCGAGGGCTGGCGCACCGGAGCGTTCGTCTCCGCCGCCGTGCTCGACCGCCGCTACGGCTTCGATCGGGGCTTCGAGACCTACGACGACACCCTCGACTTCGGAAGCGGAGACCCGACAGAGCTCGAGGCAGTCGACCGGCCGGCGGAAGCGACGGTGACTCGCGCGGTCGGTTGGTTGCGCGGCCTTCCGGCCGACGACCGCGTGTTGCTCTGGGTCCATCTCTTCGACCCCCACTTCCCCTACGCGCCACCCGGGGGGCCCTTCTCCGGCGATCATGCGGCCTATCTGGGCGAAGTGGCGTACGCGGACTCCCAGATCGAGCGCCTGGCCCGCGAGCTCGACTCCCTGGACCGGGATCGTGCGTCGAGCCTCTGGGTGGTCCTCGCCGATCACGGCGAAGGGTTCGGTGAGCACGGTGAGCGGACCCACGGCATGTTGCTCCACGGAGCGACCCACCGCATTCCCTTCCTCCTCGCGGGCGCCGACGTTCCACAAGGCACGATCGAGGGCCAGGTGAGCACGGTCGACGCCCTGCCCACGGTGCTCGCCCGCCTGAACCTGCCGGTGCCGGAGGTCGACGGGCTCGACGTTCTCGCTCCCCTCCCGGAGCAACGGGCGGTTCCTCTGGAGTCCCTGGAGGGCGCCCGTACCCATGGCCTCGCCCCGGTCGTCGGCCTGCGCCAGGGAGTGTGGCTGTGGGAAGCCTCACCGGCAGAGCATCTATGGAACCTGTCCGACGACCCGCACGAAGAGCACGACCTCGCCGCCACGGAGCCCGAGCGGTCCAGGAGCCTCCGCCGCGTGCGCCGGTCCCTGGGCATCGCACCCTTCGAACGCTCGGCTCCCCTCAGCGCGGACACCGCTCGCTCGCTTCGGGCCCTCGGCTACATGGGCGGCGGGGCCTCGGCGGGAGATGCCGACGTCCGGGAGTTCGTCCGTACCGGGCTCGAATGGTTCTTCGAGCTGGTCAGCTTGGAAGCGGAACGCGCCTGGGAGCCGGCCGAAGAGCTCAGCCAGCGCTTCTTGACGACCTACCCGGGCTCACCCCACGGATGGATCGAGGCGGGGTTCATCGCCGTGGGCCGTGGCGACCTGGCCGCCGCCGAAGGACGCTTCCGTGAGGCGGCTCGGCTCGACCCCACCAGCACGAGCGCCCTGGTCAACCTGGGCAACGTGCTCTGGCAAACCGGCCGCCCCACCGAGGCCGAGACGTTCTACGCTCAAACTCTCGAGATCGACCCGCGGGACTACTTCGCCCTCTACAACCTGGGGACGCTCCGGGCGAACCAGGGCGACCGCACGGGCGCCGCCCAGGCGTGGCGCAGCTTCCTCGAAGCGTACCCGGAGGACCAGCGCGCCCCCGGCCTCCGCACCACCCTCGAGAGCTGGTCCTCCGCCCCCTGACCCCTGCTGGCCGTCCGCTCGTCGTCGGCCCTCAGCCGCCGGCCCCGGGCCCGGTGGTGAACACCCAGCGCACCGGCTGGGCCGGGTTGCCCGCATCGTCCCGGAAGTGCTGGAACTTCTCGCTGTTGATCCAGATCGTGTACGTGGTCTGGGGCGCCAGGTCCACCGGCAGGAAGTTCGTCTTGCGGTCCGGGCTGAACGTGGGCTCGCCGGAGGTGGGGGGCGGCGTGGTATCCGCCTCCGTCACCCAGGCCCAGCTCGCCTCCATGGGCCGGTCGAAGGTCACGCTGATCGTGTCGCGGCCCGGATCGACCCCGGTGGCGCCGTTGGCAGGATCGAGCGCGACCACCCGGGGCCCCGCGGCCGCCGGAACCGGCTGCCGGCTCGACACCATCCCGATGGACGGCGCGTCGGCCCCTCCGGCCGGCTCTTGGTCCCCACCGCGGGTGCGGAAGCTCCAGCGGTAGGGAACGGCCGGCGTTCCGTCGATCCCCTTGAAGTACTGGTAGCTGTCGGAGTTGATCCAGATCACGTAGTCGTGACCCGGCTGGAGCTCCACCTCGACCGTGTTGACCCGCCCCATCGGATCGAATCGCGCCTCGCCGATGGTGGGAGCCGTCTCCTCCCGCTCCACCACCCAGGCCCAGCCCTCCGGGCTCATCTGACGATCGAAGGTGACGGAGAGCGAGGTCCTCGCCGGGTCCACGTCCGTGGCGCCGTCCGGCGGGTCGAGCGCCACCACGCGGGGGGCGGCCACCGGCATCCCCGGGGCTGCCGGCGCCGGCGATCCCGTCGCAGGCGCCGCCGTGGGCGCGCTCGACGGCGCCACCTCGGAGATCGGACGGGCGCCCGGAGGCACGTCGTCGCCACAGGCGCCGAGGCCTACAAGCGACAGCGCCAGCATCAGGGCCAGTCGCCGGACAGCGCCCCCCTGAAGGAAGGGCAGGCTCGGGCTCGCCCCCGCCGCATCACCTGTGGGGGTCGCTCTGCTCATCGTCTGGTCGAATCGGGACATTGTCGAAGCTCCGGGCAGCGTGGTTCATCGTGTCTACGGGTCTACGGGTCTACGGCTGATCGTTCCACTGCACCCGGCCGCTCGCGCCGGATCGGGTGGAATGTATCGAATCGTGCCCGGCGACCCCACCCCCGGGAGGGTGGGACGGTCACGGGGCCCACCGGCCGGCGACCTGCATCATGGCCCTCCGGCCGGTCCCAGCCTTCGCCGGACCGCCTCCATGTAGCGCCGGTGCTCCTCCGCCCGGGCGAACCCGGGCGCGAGCTCGAGCGTGCGGGAAAACGCCCGGAGCGCCTCGCCCACGTCTCCGAGCCGCTCCCAGGCCAGCCCCAGGTTGTAGGGGAAGACCGCCTCGTCCGGAACCAGGCGTTCGCCGAGCAGGAACGCGTGGAGGGCGTCGTCGTACTGCAGGCGCTCGAAGCAGCCGGTGCCGATCTGGCTGAGCCTCGCCGCCCGGCGCAGGGCCGGGGGCGACGGCGTGCTGCCCCGGGCCGTTGCGTCCAGACAGCCGGTGAGCTCCGTGAGCGCCCCGCGCAGGGTCTCGAGGTCGCCCCGGCCGGCCGCCACCTCGGCAACCGCGAGGAGCTCCTCCGGCGAGCCGCCGAGCACGGCGTTGCCGCCGCGCCGCGGAGCGGCCTCCGCCACTGCCTCCGGCAAGCGCTCCGCCAGCCGATCCAGGCACCGGTCCCCCGCGGCGGCGGGCAGAATCTCGCCACAGCGCTCGAGCGCCAGCGTGCGGAACCCCCGGTTCCGGAGCATGAAGGTCAGCCGGATGCGCCGCTCCTCGTACGGCCCGAGGCCGTCGGCCGAGGGCTCGGTGGAGGCGCCACTCGACACGTAGCCAAGCGCCGTGAGCTGCCGCCGGGTCGCCTCGTCCATCTCGACCCGTTCCCCCGCCCCCTCGGACCCCGCTTGGGCCGTCGCGGCGCGCACCTCGAGATCCCGGAGCATCTGCCCCACGGTGCCGGCGCGGCGGGCAGCCAGATCGGTCGTCTCCCCCGGATCGGACGCCAGGTCGTAGAGCTCGGTGGTCGGCCCGGTGATCAGCTTCGTCTCCGGCGTGCGCAAGCCCCGCAGCTCGAACCATCCGTGGTTCTCGAGGGGTAGACGGGTTTCGAGGTAGGCCGGCACGGGCTCCAGGTCGTCGCCCCGGAGAAGCGGCACCAGCGACCGCCCATCGACCCCCTCCGCCGGACCGAGCTCCAGGAGGTCGAGGACCGTCGGCACGAGGTCGATCAGCCGTACCTGCTCCACCACCCGCTGCCCCCCACTCTGACCGGGGGCCCGCATCACCATCGGCACCCGTACTGTCGGCTCGAACAGGAAGACGCCGTGGGTCAGCTCGCCATGCTCCCCCAGGGCCTCGCCGTGATCCGCGGTGAAGACGACGAGGGTCCGACCGTAGAGACCCCGATCGCGGTAGCCGTCGAGGAGCCGGCCGATCATCCGGTCGGCGTAAGCGATCTCGCCGTCGTAGGGAGCTCCGGGATAGCGGGAGCGCTCGGGCTCCGGCGGGTCGTACGGCATGTGTGGATCGAACAGGTGGACCCAGGCGAAGCTCGGCTCCTCCCCGACGCCGTCGAGCCAGGCCAAGGCGCGCCCGACCACCGCCTCGGCCCCGCGCTGGGCCTCGAACTCGGCGCCCGGCTTCCCGGGCATGTCGTCGTCGTAGACCTCGAACCCCTGGTCGAGGCCGTAGCGGGAGTCGAGGACCGAAGCTCCGACGAACGCTCCGGTCCGGTAGCCCCCTGCCGTCAGCCGCTCGGCCAGGGTCACCGCGCTCTCCGTCAGCCGATAGGTGCCGTTGTTGCGCACGCCGTGGGCCGGCGGCAGGAGGCCGGTGAGGATCGAGGCGTGGGCCGGAAGGGTCACCGGCACCGGCGAGACCGCCTGGAGAAAGGCCGTCCCCTCCGCCGCCAGGGAGTCGACGGCCGGGGTCTCGACCGGCGACGCCCCGGCGTAGGAGAACCGGTCCGCCCGGGCGGTGTCGAGGGTGATCAGGAGGAGGTGAAGGGGACTATCGTCCCTACCACGCGTACAACCGGCTGTCAGGAGGACGGAGGCCAGGAGAGCCAAGATCACCCAGCCGCCCGCGAACCCTCGGCAGGCCGTCCGTGAACCGCCATCCCATGCGCTCGACGTACAGTTCGTCGCCGCTATTGTACAGCCTGTATGCGAAATGAACACGTTGTGGGAGGGCTGAATTGTCGAAGGTCGACGCGCGACAACCGCGAGTGATCCTAGCCTGGACTATTCATGAGTCACCTACTGCGAGCCGCAATTGCATGCAATCTCAGGGCGTACTCGCTCTTTGCTCCTCAACGGACTGCCGAGTACGCCTGCGTCGCGCATCGCTACGTGCGCCCTGATCTCACACACACTTGCGGCTCTCGCTACGGCGCCTCATGAATAGTCCAGGCTAGCCTGCATGATTCATGAGTCACCTACTGCGAGCCGCAATTGCATGCAATCTCAGAGCGTACTCGCTCTTTGCTCCTCGACGTACCGTACAGTACGCCTGCGTCGCGCATCGCTATGTGCGCCCTGATCTCACACGCAGTTTCGGCTCTCGCTACGGCGCCTCATGAATCATGCAGGCTAGCAGGTTGGAAGGGGCGCCCCGGGTGCTCCACCGCCCCGGTCACCCACCCGCCATGACGCCTCGGCGGCCCCAGGCTGAGCCTTCGAAGGCCGTCCCATGGTAGCCTATTCCGAGTTTTATCAATTGACCGATCGGCCGCTCCGGGGCCGCGAGATCCTCCACCAGAGCGCGGCAACCCAGGACTGAGCCAGGAGACCCCCCCCGGCCATGAAACGTCGCGCTGCGGTGACTTGTGTCTGCGTCGTCCTCTTCCTGGTGGGAGCGAGGCTCCCTTTCCCGACGCTGGATGCCGAGGCCCTCTTCGAGGTGTCCGATGTGATGGGGATCTCCTCTCCGAGATTGTCCCTCTTCACTCTGGGAGTGGTGCCGTTCCTGACCGCCTTCGTGCTCATCGAGCTCTTCTCCCTGCTCACGAAACCTGGTCGCCGGTTGCGACGGCAAGGCGTCGAAGGGAGGAGGAAGCTCAACCGCGCCGCTCTCCTGGCGAGTGTCCTGGTCGTCGGCATACAGGCCAAGGGGATTTCCCTTTGGTGGAGCGGACTTACCTCGCCCTCCGGTGCGACCGTGACCACTGCTCCATCCTGGTTCCTGATGATCACCCTGTCGGCTGCGACCTTCGTGGTGGCGGGGTTGGCGGAAGCGATCTCTCGCTACGGGCTCGGAAACGGGTTCGCCGTCCTGTTCGTGGCTAGCTTGATTCCCAGCGTCTTCTCGACCATCCGCCACCTCGCCGTCGGCGCCCCCTACGGCGAGCCGGGCACCAACATCATGGGCCTGGTCTGGGTCGCCCTCTTCACCGCCTTCGTGGTCGCCTTCATGCGTTACCGCCCGGAGGTTCGCCTGACCACCTCCGAGGGAATGTCCCTGCCCTACCGGATGCCGCCGCTGCCCCAGGGCATTGCGCCCCTCTCCTGGGCGTACGCCGTGGTCCACCTGCTCACCGGGCCGGTCACGCTCTCCGCGACGCCCATCTTGCAGCTCGACCCCATCCCCTACTTCGGCCTCCTGGCCGTCGTGATCCTCGCGCTCAGCCCGCTCGCCGGTTGGATGTTCACCGCGCACAAGCGCCTCGAGACGAATCTCGAAGGCGCGGCGACCGTCGACGCAGAGCCCTACGATCGCCTCTGGACTCGGGGGTTGATCCTGGGTGCCCTCGTCCTGGCTGGCGGCGGAGCCGGGGTCGCCGCGCTGCCCGAGCTCCTTCCCGCGGTCGACACGGCCGTCTTGCCCTTGCTCACGCTCCTGCCCCTGGTGGCCGTCGCCCTCGATCTCGTCGACGAGGCGCGGCTCGTCGCCAAGGGAAAGCTCGAACGGATCCTCACCCTCGACAACGTGCACCTGGCGGAGCTCCTCAGGGCGCGACTCGCCGAGGAGGGGATCGAGTCTGTCGTCACCTGCTTCCGCTACCGGCGCCTCTCCTACTTCCTCGGGCCGCTGTTCAAGATGGGGCTCCTCGTCCCCGCCGCGGATCGGGAGCGGGCCGAGCAGCTGGTCGAAGAGACGCCGTTCCAGATCGTCTGAAGGGCCTCAGGCCGCGCAGCCGCTTCGGCTCACGATCCGGCGGGCCGTGACGGTCCGGTGCCCGCACCTGTCCCGGCGATCGCATCGGCGATCTCCCGGAGGTCCGCGCCGGTCAGCTCCATGGTGGCGGCGCCGACCCAGCCGTCCACCTGCTCCGGCGACCGGGCGCCGACGATCGCCCCCGTGACGCCGGGCCAGGAGGCGGCCCAGGCCACCGCGGCGGCAGCCACGCTCACCCCGTGGCGCGCGGCCACCGGCCGGAGGGCGTCCCGAAGCGCCAGGTTCCGGGACAGGTTGGGCTCCTGGAACTCCTCCGAGCGGCGCCGCCAGTCGTCCGGGGCGAGCCGCGCCACCCGCTCGGTCGAAAACGCGTCGGTCAGGAGCCCCGACTGCATCGGGCTGTAGACGATGACGCCGGTGCCGTGCTCCGCACACCAGGGAATCTCCGCCCCACCGGCGTCCCGTCGCACGAGGGAGAAGGGCGGCTGGAGGGAGCCCACGTGGCCCATCGCCTCGCACCGGCCGAGGAGCTCTACGCCGAAGTTCGAGACTCCGGGCACGAGCACCTTCCCCTCCTCCACCAGGCGGAGCATCTCCCCCCAGGAGTCCTCGACCGGGGTACCGGTTTCGTCCGGCCAGTGGAACTGGTAGAGGTCGATCCGCTCCACCCCGAGGCGCCGCAACGAGGCGTCCACCTCACGACGGATCGACTCCGGGCGCAGGACCCGCTGGGAGTCGGTCATTGGGTCCCTCTCGTCCCAGACGAGGCCGCACTTGGTGAACACATAGGGCCGGTCCGCCGCCGGCAGATCCTTCAGAAACCGCCCAACCACCTCCTCCGAATGGCCCAGGCCGTACACGGCGGCGGTGTCGATCCAGTTGATCCCCAGGTCGAGAGCCTGGCGCATGGCGGAGATCGAGTCGGCGTCGTCCTGCGGCCCCCAGCCGAAGGACCATCCACCACCGCCGATCGCCCATGCACCAAGGCCGACCGTGGTGATCTCTAGCTCGCTGGTCCCCAGGAACCGCCGTGGCAAGGTCGTCAAGGTCATCGTTGTGTCTCCTGGTGAGAAAGGTGTCCGTTCGGCGCGACCGCACAGCCCGTACGCTGAGTCTACGGACTCGGTCCGGACCATGCCAAAGAAGACCGAACGCGCGGGCGCCGCGAAACTGGTGTCATCGGCAAGACCGTGGCAACTATGTCTGGCGAAGTGGTTTGGCTCAGGTCCGATCCCGAGGCGCCTGAAAGACCACCCGGCCGGGTAGTGTCATCGATCGATCCTTGCTATAAACGAGATCAATCGATTGACACAGAGTGCGTGAATTTGATGCACGCCCATTCTTGTATGTTTGCAGTTTTTCGGCGTAAGGAGTGCAGCCTGATGGAGCGGGTTGGTGTGGCTGGCCGCGTTGTGCGGCTTCCTGGGCATCGCCGGCCCTGTGGCCGCGGCGTGGCCGGAGCCGTTGGGCCGGGCGGCGAGCGCGGCTCCCGAGCTCGTGCTCACCTTCGAGGAGGCGGAGGTCGTCGCCTCGGAGCTCACGCCATCCGGAGACGCGGTCTTCTTCAGCCTCTCCCGCGAGCCCCAGGGCTACTACACGCGCGTGGTCAAGCGGAGCGGCCTGGAGCTGGTCGACCCGTTCGGCGAGGCCCGTTTCGCGGTGGAGAGTCAAGTCCCTCTCAAATCGGTCTGGGCGGCGGTCGACCTCGCGACCGGAGCCTTCGCCGTCGGCGCACCACCCGGCTTCCCACTGTGGGAGATCGACTTCCCAGGAGAGGGATTCGCCGTCGGCGCCCCGGGACTGGTCAACCGGCTCCGCCACCGATTCTCCTTCGTCGACATGCTCTTGGTGCGGCCGGGCGTCGGTGCCTGGGAGCTCCAAGCGGTCGACGCAGGACCGACAGACCGGGACGAGACGGACGACGACCGAACCACGACGGCGCTCGAGGACATGTTGCCCATGGGGGTGAGCCCGCCGCCGCCCGAGCGGTTCGCGGCAGGTGATGTGCTGATCGTGATGAACCCTCGGAACCTCACCTTCTATGCCACGCGTCTGATCGGCCCACCGCCCCAGTAGGGAGACGCCGCGATGAATCACCCGACGAAGAGAGCCTCCCTCCGCAGGGCGTCGGCGTTGTTCGGTTCCTTGCTCGTCTGGACCCTGCCGCCCCCAGACCGATCCGGCGAACACGAGCCCGGGACCCCTGTACGAAAGCCCGGACCAGGCGCTCCACGAGTTGACTGCGACATCGCTCCATCCGGGCGGGCAGAGCTTCTCGGGGCGGCATCCACTTCAGCCAAGACGGCACGTACCTGCGCTACCGCGAGACGACGAACCAGCTCGAGCTGCCGGACGGCATCGTCAACACGTTCGGCGACTACGGTCCCACCAAGATCGAGGATCTGTTCGGCAACGCGGTGACCAGCCCGTTTCGTTTCTCGGTCGGCCTCGCGGCCCGACGCCACATCAGCGCATCGAGCCAGACGCTCGGCACCTGGACCTACGGCCAGAGCTTGGTGCAAGCACCCGCGCAACTGACTCACCTGGCGCTGTAGGCCCTTCGGCCTTGTGCGTCTCGGGTGGGTCCATCGACGACGAAAAGGATATGGTCGCGGTGGCGAGGTGCACCGGCCACCAGTCCGGCTCGCCGGAGGGCAAGAGAACCCCAGCCGCGTCGAGCCGGAGTCGGCCCATGGTAAGCGCCTCACGGTCTCCTACCGGCGCGATCCGGGAAAGCCTTCTCAACCAAGGTAGGTACCGCCGACTTCGCGAGAAGACGACACTATCGGACTAGGTAGCGCGGCGGCTTCCCCTCATTCGGGCGCCTCCCAGCGGCCCCTGGGGGCGATTTCGGGGCGTGGAGGCCTTCTAGCCCTTCGTGAGACTCGAGAGCTCCGCGGAACAGGTGTCAGAAAACCCGTGGTTGACAACCAGTGGTTGCCCAATGGGAGCATCCCGGGATGCTCCCGGCTCTACCTCGGGGTGACCGGCATCGGCACGAGCGCCTACTCCAACCTCGAAAGCGACTGAGGATCTGGCCAGGCCCATCGTTCGAGTCGAGCTTTCGATCAAGGCGACCGGGTGCCGATGCCGCGTCCGAGCCCCGACCGCCCGCTCAGCCGCCGCCCCGGTCTCACCACCGGCTCCAGAATGGACAGAATCATCGGCTTGGGTTGGAAACTCGCCGAGTAAGAGCGCACACGGAGACAGTTGACGCGAGCGGGTCACCGCTGTCGACGGACTGCGCTTCTTCCAGACGAACCCGGCCACGCGGCTCCGGCCCGCCGCCCTCAGCTCGCGACCCCGGGCACGTTCTCGGGGCGAGGGTCGACGGCGGCAGAGGTCTCCACGTCGGCGTCCGGGATGTCGGTCTCCAGCCGGCGGAGCGGCGGGAAGCCGAAGGCGACCGCGGCGGTACAGACCAGCACCAACCCGAGGAGCACGAAGAGCAGGCCGATGCCGCGCCCGGGGCCGACCCCGATCACCGCCCCCACGCTGCCGGCCAACACCCCGCCCGGCGCGAGCCAGGGCTCGAACAGGCCGTCGGCCAGGGGGCCGGCCGCCATGTAGGCCACCGGCATCGCCGACATGGAGACCATGCGGTTGAGGGCGAAGACCCGGCCCTGGAGCACCGCCGGGACCTTGCGCTGCCAGAGGGTCAGGCTGCACGAGGAGATGATCGGCGTACAGAAGACGTAGACGAAGGCGGCGGTGGCCACCAGGGGGATGCTCGGCCGGACGCCGCCCAGCAGAAGCAGGCTCCCCTGCACCGCCAGAAGCGACAGAATCGCGGTCACTAGCCGCGCGCCGCGGGCGCCCCACGCCACCATCACCAGGCCGCCCCCGAGCATGCCGAGCCCGGTCACCGACAGCACCCGGCCCAGCTCCACAGCGCTGGCGAAGCTCAGGACGAGGGGCGGGAGGAGGGTCTGCACCATCCCCACGCACAGGTTGACGACGGTGAACATACCGAGCATGGCCAGCAGCCCGTGGCGGTGGAGGACGTAGTCCAGGCCCTGGCGCGCGTCGCGGAGGATCTGCTGCCAACCCGCCCCCAGCGGCGCCTCCCGGGCCGGGTTGGGGATGCGGACGAACAGGAGGGTGGTCACCGCCATGACCAGGGTCGCGACGTCGACCAGGATGATCACGTGGATCCCCACCGTCTCGACCATCACCCCGGCCAGAAGCGGCGCCAGGATCCGCGCCGCGGACGGGCCGAGGTGGGCCATACCGTTGGCCCGGCCCAGGTGCCGCTCCGGTACCAGCAGCCGGGTCGAGGCGGTGAACGCCAGCGACTGGATGGTGCCGAAGAGAGAGCAGACCGCCAGCACCAGGCAGACCGGCAGGAGGTCGGCGGCCCCGGCCCAGAAGAGCACCGCCAGCACCAAGGTGCCGACCCCCGCCCCCAGGTCGCCGAAGATCATCGCCTTGCGCCGGTCCCACCGGTCGACCAGCGACCCGGCGGCCGGTGAAAAGAGCACCGAGGGCGCGACGGTGGCGAGGGCGATCAGGGCGTAGGCGGTGACCGAGCCGGTGGTCTTGTAGGCCCAGACACCGAGGGCGAAGCCGGTCAGCGCCGACCCCAAGATCGACAGGGTCTCGCAAATCCAGACCACCGAGAAGGTGGCGAAGCTCCGCCGGTCGGGGGTCATCCTCTGGTCGGGAACCATCTAGGACCGCTCCGTCTCGCCGACCAGAGCCTTCTCGGGCGGCGGCGTGCCCAGCGCGGCCGCCTCCGCCCGGTCGAGGGCGGCGCCGAGCTTCGCGGCGAACACCTCGACCTGGGGGCTCCGCAGCATGGAGGCGTTGTTCCCCGGGATCCCGATCACCTCGACCCCACCGCCTGCGTAGGCGCTCCAGCCCCAGGTGGGGTCGTCCCCCTCCGGCTCTCCGTCCTCCGTGGCGACGAACAGGGTGACGGCGGCGCCGCAGGCGAGCGGCTCGTAGCGCAGGCCGGCGGTGAAGTTGCGGCGGAAGATCTCGATGTAGCGGTGGGCGTCGTCGAGGGTGAAGTCCGGCGGCAGAGCCTGGAGCCGGCGCCCCTCCTCCACCACGTACGCCAGCCGCTTGTCCTGCGACAGGTCCCGGAGCCGGGCCGGCGAGATCGGGATGCGCAGCTCGTTGGCGATGCCGATCTCGAAGAGCTGGGCATCGAGGGTCGTAACCTCCGCCAGCCGGGCCATCTGGGTGTTGATGACGCCGACGAAGCCGACCGGCTCCCCCGCCTCCTCCAACCGCCGCGCCATCTCGAACGCGACCATCGACCCGACGCACAGCCCGCCGATCAGGTACGGGCCGCTGGGCTGGAGCCGGCGAATCTCGTCCAGGTAGCGCTCCGCCATCTTGTCGACGCTGTCCAGGTGGTCCACGTCGTTCAGGTCGGACCAGCCCTGGAGGCCGTAGAACGACCGCCCGATGAGCCGCGCCAGGTCGACCAGGCGGAAGACGTTGCCGCCGACCCCGTGGACGCAGTAGAAGGGGAGCTCCCCCCGCGCCGCCTCCGCCGGCGGCCCGAGCTGGACCAGGGGCGAGGCGGACTCGGACGCGCCGTCGTCGATCAGACGGGCCATGCGCTCGATGGTCGGCGCCCGGAAGAGCACCGCCAAGGGGAGGTCGAGACCGAAGCGGGTGCGCACCGTGGTGGTGATGTGGAGCGCCTTGAGCGAGTGGCCGCCGAGGCGGAAGAAGTCCTCGGTGACGCCGACCCGCTCGGTCCCCAGCACCTCGCGCCAGAGGGCGGCGAGCAGGGTCTCGGTGACGGTCCGGGGCTCGACGATCTCGCGGCCGGCTCCTGCCCCGGCGAGACCGGCGCCGTCCGGCTCGGGCAGGGCACGGCGGTCGATCTTGCCGGTCGGCGTGTGGGGCAGGGCGTCCAGGAGGACGAAGGTCCCCGGCACCATGTAGCCCGGCAGCCGCTCCTCGAGGGCCGCACGCAGGCCGTCCGACGTCAGATCCTCTCCCGCTACGTAGGCCACCATCCGGTCGTCGCGCACCACGACGGCGCACTCCCCCACTCCCGCGACGGCGCCCAGGGCCGCCTCCACCTCCCCCAGCTCGATCCGGAACCCGCGCAGCTTGACCTGCCGGTCGAGGCGCCCCAGGTACTCGAGCCGGCCGTCCGCCGCCAGCCGCACCCGGTCTCCCGTTCGGTAGAGGCGACCGCCGGGAGCGGTGCCGAACGGGTCCGGCACGAACCGCTCGGCCGTCAGAGCGGGCCGACCCAGGTAGCCCCGCGCCAGGCCCTCGCCCCCCAGGGAGAGCTCCCCCGAGACGCCCACCTGCACCGGCCGCAGCGCCCGGTCCGCCACGTACGCCTGGGTCCCCCATACCGGCCGGCCGATCGCCGGCGCCTCCCCCGTCCCCCGCGGCACCCGCTCGAATGTCGAGTAGGTCGTGTCCTCCGACGGGCCGTAGAGGTTCCACACCCCTTCCACCCCGTCCCGGGCGTAGAGCTGGGCCACCAGCGGACGACCCAGCGCCTCCCCCGCCAGGTTCACCGTCCGCACCGACGCCGGCAGCGGCGCCGCCCGCAGCAGCTCCGCCAACACCGACGGCACCGTGTTGACCAGCACCGCCTCCCGCGCCGCCTCCGGCCGCGTCAGCGCCAGCGCGTCGTCCACCAGCACCACCCGGCCGCCGTGGCTCAGCGGCGCGAACAGCTCGAACACCGACAGGTCGAAGCAGACCGAGGTCGCCGCCACCGTCGACGCCAACCGCTGCGGCCCGAACACCGATCCGGCCCAGCGCACCATCGCCACCGCTCCGCCGTGGCGGATTCCGACCCCTTTCGGCCGGCCGGTCGAGCCCGAGGTGTAGATGGCGTACGCCAGGGCGGACTCGTCGGCTCGTCGGGCCGGCACCGGCTCCAGCTCCGGAACGGCGCCGTCGTCCGCCTCTTCGTCCAGCCAGAGCCGCCACCCCCCGGCCTCCGGCAGCGCCCCGGCCAGGTCGGTCGCCGACACCACCCCCGCCACCCCGGCGTCCTCCAGCATGAAGCGCAGCCGGTCCCGCGGGTAGCCCGGGTCGAGCGGCACGTACGCCCCGCCGGCCGCCAGGATGCCCAGCAGAGCCGTCACCAGCTCCGGCCGCCGGTCGAGGAAGACCCCGACCCGCACCTCGGGGCCGACCCCGCGCGCCCGCAGCCGGGCCGCCAGCAACCGTGCCGACGCCGCCAGCTCCTCGTAGCTCCAGCTCCGCTCGCCCCGGACCAGCGCCACCGCCTCCGGCGTCCGCCGCGCCTGGGCGAACACCAGCTCCTCGAGCCGCGCCCCCATGCCCCAGCCCCGCCCGGTGTCGTTCCACTCCACCAGCGCCTGGTGACGCCCGGCCGCGCCCAGCAGGTCGAGCTCGCCCAGCCGGCGCCCCGGAGTGCCCACCACCTGCTCCAGAACCCGCACGTACGACCCCACCAACCGGCGCACCGTCGTGCCGTCGAACAGCTCCCGCGCCGCCTCCACCCCCACCCGGGCCACCCCGTGGGCCCACGCCACAGAGACGTTCAGATCCATCTTGGCCTTGCCGTTGAACCGCTCCTGCCCTGTCATGGTCACACCCCCGGCCTCCACCCTCGGATAGGGCGACTCCAGGGACTGGAACATCACCTGAAAGACCGGGTTGCGCCCCGGGTCCCGCACCGGTGCCAGGCTCTCCACCAGCGCGGCGAAGGGCAGCTCCTGGAGCTCCTCCATCGTCGCGACCGCCGCCCGCACCCGGCCGACCAGATCCTCGAAGGTCGACCCTCCGGAGAGGTCGGCGCGCAGCGGCAGAGTGTTGACCAGCAGGCCGACCATCCCCTCGAGCTCGCTCCGGGTGCGGCCGGCGCTCGGCACGCCGACGACCAGGTCCTCCTGGCCGGTCACCCGCCCCAGCAGGGCGACGAACGCGCCGGCCAACACCATGAAAGGCGTCGCCCCGAGGCTTCGGGCCAACGCCTCCACGCCCCGGGCGAGCTCCGGCGGCAGGTCCGTCCCAGTCAGGTGCCCGGCGAAGCTCTGGATCACCGGCCGCGGCCGGTCGAGGGGCCAGGTGGACTCGGACGGCGCCCCCTCCAGTTGCTCACGCCAGGCCGCCACCAGCCGGTCGCGCGCTGCTCCCCGCAGGCGCTCCCGCTGCCAGAGGGTGAAGTCGCCGTACCCCAGTCCGGAGTCGGGCAGCGTTGTACCAGCCGCGGACGCCCCGTACAGCGCCCCAAGCTCGCGCACCACCACGCCCAGGGACCAGCCGTCGAAGACCGCGTGGTGGATCACCCAGAGCAGCAAGTGGTCCGTGCTGCCGAGGCGCAGGAGCGCCCGCCGCTCCAGCCGCCCGCCAGCCAGCCGGAACGGCGTCCGGGCCAGCTCCCGCGCCCCGCGCCCCGCCTCCTCTGCCCGCGCGGCGCCCGGTAGCCCCGTCAGGTCGACGATCGGCAGGCCGCGCTCCGGCGCGGCGTCGACCCTCTGGGCCACCCCCTCCCGGCCCTCCACCAGGCGGGTCCTGAGCGCCTCGTGACGCTCCACCACCCCGGCCAGGGCATGGGCGAAGGCCGGCAGGTCGAGCGCCCCCTGGAGACGGAGCTCGTTCGGCACGTTGTACGCCGCCCCGGCCCCGGCCCCCTGGTCCAGGAACCAGAGCTGCTCCTGGGCGTGGGAGAGGGGGACCCGCGCGTCCGGCGCCCGGCGGGAGATCTTCTCGGCCGCCGCGGGGCTCCGCCCCTCGAGCCGCTCCGCCAGGGCCCCGAGCCGGCCGTCGGCAAGGACCTCGCCGACCCCCACCTCCACTCCGAGCCGGTCCCGCAGGCGCGAGACCATCCGCACCGCCAGCAGCGAGTGCCCGCCGAGCTCGAAGAAGCGGTCGTCGAGGCTCACCCGCTCGACCCCGAGGAGCTCGGCCCACAGATCCGCCAGCACCCGTTCCGTCCGGGTCCGCGGCGCTACGTACTCCCGGGCTCCGAGAGCGGTCCAGGCCCCGGCCGCGCCGGATGCGGCGTCCGCGGCGGGGTCGGGCAGGGCCCTGCGGTCGATCTTGCCGCTCGGCGTCCACGGCAGCTCGTCCAGGAGGACGAACGCGGCCGGCACCATGGGGCCGGGCAGGCGCGCCTCGAGGCCCGCACGGAGCGCCCCGGCCTCCAGGCCGTCGCCGCTCACGTAGGCCACCAGCCGGCGCCCGGCGCCCGTTCCGGCGACGAGCACCGCGCACTCGGCGACCCCGTCGAGGGCGCCCAGGGCCGCCTCCACCTCCCCCAGCTCGATCCGGAACCCCCGCAGCTTGACCTGGTGGTCCAGGCGCCCCCGGTAGACGACGCGGCCGTCGGCCCCCAACCGCACCAGGTCGCCCGTCCGGTAGAGGCGCTCGCCGGGAACGCCGGAGAACGGGTCCGGAACGAACCGCTCCGCGGTCAGCGACCCGCGGCCGAGGTACCCCAGAGCCAGGCCGTCGCCACCCAGGCAGAGCTCTCCGATCCCGCCCGGCTCCACGGGACGGAGATTCCGGTCGACGACGTGGCACCGGGTGTTGGCGATCGGACGGCCGATCGGCAGCGAGGTCGCCCCGGCCGGAACCGCTGTCAGCGGCTCCCAGGTGGCGAAGGTGGTCGACTCGGTCGGACCGTAGACGTGCAGGAGCCTCTCGGGGGGCGCCCCTTCGAGCACCCGGCGGGGCCAGCCCGGGTCCGCCGCCTCGCCGCCGAACAGCACGGTCCCGACGGTGGCGAAAGCGTCCGGCCGGGCCGCCGCCACTTCGTTGAAGAGAGCGGTGGTGACGAACAGAGCGTCGACGCGGCGCCGGGCGAGGACGGTGGCGAGCCAATCCGGCGACAGAGCCTCTTCCCGGGTCATGCCGACCACCTGGCCGCCGTTCAAGAGCGGCCCCCAGACCTCGAAGGTCGCCGCGTCGAAGGCCGTGTTCGACAGGTGCGCCACCCGGTCGCCGGAACCGAGCGGGAGATAGTCCGTCCCGACGACCAGCCGGACGATCGCCCGGTGGCTCACCGCCACCCCTTTCGGCCGGCCGGTGGAGCCCGAGGTGTACATGACGTAGGCGGCGGCGTTCGCGGGCAGATCGGGGCCGGGCAGCGGCGTGTCGTCCTCGTCCGCTCTGGGCGCCAGCGCCTCCTCCAGGGACAGCCGGCGGACGGCGCCCCCGTTCGCGCCGGCCTCGGCCCCACGGTCCGGGCCCCCTCCCGGCACCAGCAGCACCGGCGCTCCGCTGTCCTCGAGCACGAAGGCCGTGCGCTTGGGCGGATCGCCCGCCGCCAGCGGCACGTAGGCCGCCCCGGCCTTGAGCACCGCGAGCCAGCAAACCACCAGGTCGATCGACCGCTCGAGCGCCACCGCCACCAGCGCCCCCGGCCGGACCCCGGCCCGGCGGAGCGCCCGGGCGAAGCGGTTCGCCCGCCGGTCGAGCGCGCCGTAGGAGAGGGTCTCGTCGCCGAACTGTAGGGCGTCGGCCCCGGGCTCCGCCGCCGCCCGGGCTTCGAACAAGCGGTGGACCGGCACCTCCGCCGGGTACCGGGCTGCGGTGTCGTTCCATTCGGCCACCACCTGGTGCCACTCGGCCGGGGCCAGGGGGCTCAGCTCCTCCAGGCGCCGCTCCGGCGCCGCGCACACCTGGGCCGCCAGCCGGCGGAACGACCGCACCAGCCGGAGCACCGTCGTCTCATCCAGCAGGTCGGTATTGAGCTCGACGAAACCGGTGATCCGGTCGCCGTCGCGGACCAGGGTCAGCTCGAGGTCGGCCTTGGCGGTGCCGTTGCCGAGCTCCCGGGGCGTGAACCGGACGCCGCTGGCGGTGACCACGGGATCGGGCTCCTCCAGGTACTGGAAGAAGCACTGGAAGAGGGGGTTGCGGCTCGGGTCCCGGGCCGGGCGCGCCGCGTCGAGGATGAGCGAGAACGGCAGCTCCTGGGCCGAAAACGCCGCCAGTGTCGCTTCCGCCACGCGGTCCACCAGCTCTGTGGCACGGGGAGCGCCCGACAGGTCGACCCGGAGCGGCAGGGTGTTGACGAACAGGCCGACGACCGGTTCGAGCTCGGTCCGGGTCCGGTTGGCGCTCGGGATGCCCACCACCACGTCGTCCTGGCCGGCGGCCCGGCCCAGGAGGGCGGCGAAGACGCTCGCCAGGACCATGAAGCTCGTAGCACCGAGCCGCCGTCCGAGCGCCTCCTCGTTCCGCGCGAGCTCCGCCGGCAGGCCGACCTCCAGGCGCCGTCCCCGATAGCTCTGGCGCACCGGCCGCGGCCGGTCGAGCGGCCACGCGGACTCGGGCGGCGCCCCGTCGAGCCGCCCGCGCCAGGCCTCCTGCAGCCCGGCCAGCACCGCGCCCTGGAGCCGCCGCCGCTGCCACAGGGTGAAGTCGCCATACGAGAGCACGCTTCCCGCGGGTGGCGGCGGGGTCCGTCCTGCCCCGGCACCGGGCGCTTCAGCCCCGTAGAACGCCGCCAGCTCGTGCACCACCACCCCCAGGGACCAGCCGTCGAAGACCGCGTGGTGGAGCACCCAGAGCAGCCGGTGCTCGGTGGGCGCCAGCCGCAGCAGAACCTTTCGGGAAAGACGATCTCCGGTCACCGGCAGCGGCCGCCCCGCCAGCTCCCGCTCCCGGCGATCCGCCTCCGCAGCCCGGATGGCGGGAGGCAGGTCCGCCAGGTCGGTCACCGCCAGGGCACGCCCGGGACGCTCGTCGCTCCCCTGGGAGACCACCTGGCGGACCCCGTCCGTGTCCGTCGCCAGACGGGTGCGGAGCGCCTCGTGACGGCGCACGACCGCCGCGACCGCGCGGGCGAGGGCCGGTAGATCGAGCGCCCCGTCGAGCCGTAGCTCCATGGGGACGTTGTAGGCCGGACCGACCGCGCCGCCCTCCTCCGACAGCCAGAGCTGCTCCTGGCCGTAGGAGAGCGGCAGTCGGGCCCTGGTCGGTCGCCGCGTCACCGGGTCTCCCGAACCGGGCCGGCCCTGGGCCTCCTCGACCATGCGCGCCAGGTCTCCGAGCCGGTCGTGGGCCAGCAGATCGGCGAGGCCGACCTCGGCGCCGAGCCGGTCGCGCAGCCGCGAGACCATGCGCACCGCGAGCAGCGAGTGCCCGCCCAGGGCGACGAACCGGTCGTCGAGGCCGACCCGCTCGGTCCCCAGCAGCTCGGACCAGAGCCCGGCCACCGCCCGCTCGAGCGGGGTCCGGGGCTCGACGATCTCGCGGCCGGCTCCTGCCCCGGCGCCGTCCCCGACTCCGGCACCACCGTCCCCGTCCGGCTCGGGCAGGGCACGGCGGTCGATCTTGCCGGTCGGCGTGTGGGGCAGGGCGTCCAGGAGGACGAAGGTCCCCGGCACCATGTAGCCCGGCAGCCGCTCCTCGAGGGCCGCACGCAGGCCGTCCGACGTCAGATCCTCTCCCGCTACGTAGGCCACCATCCGGTCGTCGCGCACCACGACGGCGCACTCCCCCACTCCCGCGACGGCGCCCAGGGCCGCCTCCACCTCCCCCAGCTCGATCCGGAACCCGCGCAGCTTGACCTGCCGGTCGAGGCGCCCCAGGTACTCGAGCCGGCCGTCCGCCGCCAGCCGCACCCGGTCTCCCGTTCGGTAGAGGCGACCGCCGGGAGCGGTGCCGAACGGGTCCGGCACGAACCGCTCGGCCGTCAGAGCGGGCCGACCCAGGTAGCCCCGCGCCAGGCCCTCGCCCCCCAGGGAGAGCTCCCCCGAGACGCCCACCTGCACCGGCCGCAGCGCCCGGTCCGCCACGTACGCCTGGGTCCCCCATACCGGCCGGCCGATCGCCGGCGCCTCCCCCGTCCCCCGCGGCACCCGCTCGAATGTCGAGTAGGTCGTGTCCTCCGACGGGCCGTAGAGGTTCCACACCCCTTCCACCCCGTCCCGGGCGTAGAGCTGGGCCACCAGCGGACGACCCAGCGCCTCCCCCGCCAGGTTCACCGTCCGCACCGACGCCGGCAGCGGCGCCGCCCGCAGCAGCTCCGCCAACACCGACGGCACCGTGTTGACCAGCACCGCCTCCCGCGCCGCCTCCGGCCGCGTCAGCGCCAGCGCGTCGTCCACCAGCACCACCCGGCCGCCGTGGCTCAGCGGCGCGAACAGCTCGAACACCGACAGGTCGAAGCAGACCGAGGTCGCCGCCACCGTCGACGCCAACCGCTGCGGCCCGAACACCGATCCGGCCCAGCGCACCATCGCCACCGCTCCGCCGTGGCGGATTCCGACCCCTTTCGGCCGGCCGGTCGAGCCCGAGGTGTAGATGGCGTACGCCAGGGCGGACTCGTCGGCTCGTCGGGCCGGCACCGGCTCCAGCTCCGGAACGGCGCCGTCGTCCGCCTCTTCGTCCAGCCAGAGCCGCCACCCCCCGGCCTCCGGCAGCGCCCCGGCCAGGTCGGTCGCCGACACCACCCCCGCCACCCCGGCGTCCTCCAGCATGAAGCGCAGCCGGTCCCGCGGGTAGCCCGGGTCGAGCGGCACGTACGCCCCGCCGGCCGCCAGGATGCCCAGCAGAGCCGTCACCAGCTCCGGCCGCCGGTCGAGGAAGACCCCGACCCGCACCTCGGGGCCGACCCCGCGCGCCCGCAGCCGGGCCGCCAGCAACCGTGCCGACGCCGCCAGCTCCTCGTAGCTCCAGCTCCGCTCGCCCCGGACCAGCGCCACCGCCTCCGGCGTCCGCCGCGCCTGGGCGAACACCAGCTCCTCGAGCCGCGCCCCCATGCCCCAGCCCCGCCCGGTGTCGTTCCACTCCACCAGCGCCTGGTGACGCCCGGCCGCGCCCAGCAGGTCGAGCTCGCCCAGCCGGCGCCCCGGAGTGCCCACCACCTGCTCCAGAACCCGCACGTACGACCCCACCAACCGGCGCACCGTCGTGCCGTCGAACAGCTCCCGCGCCGCCTCCACCCCCACCCGGGCCACCCCGTGGGCCCACGCCACGGTCAGGGTCAGGTCGGTGGCGTCGTCCGATCCGGCACCCTCCGTGGAATCGGCGCCGGAAGGACGGGGCTCACGAAGGAACCGGAACCGGACCCGGTTGGCCGGGGCACCGGTGCCGCCGCCGACCGTCTCCGCGGACCCGGCCTCCTCCCCGCCGCCCGGCGACGCCAGCCAGGCGGCGACCCGCTCCGGAATCTCTCCGAGGCGCGGATCGCCGGACAGGTCGGCCCGGAGCGACCGGTCCCGGAGCGAGCGGGGCCCGTCCGCCGAGGGCGTTCCGCCGTCGAGGCGCAAGCCGATCGGCAGGTCGTCCTGCCCGGCCCATCGGCACAGGAACGCCAAAAAGCCCCCCAGCAGTACCGGAAGCGGCGACGGGCTCGCCTCCTCCGTGGTGCCGCGCACGCCTTCGACCAGCGCCGCGGAAAACGCCGTGCTCCACCGCACCCGCCCGGCCCCGGCTCCGACCCCGGTGAGGGTGCTCCGCGGCCGGTCGAGGGGCAGCGCGACCCCTTCCGGCGCTACGACGTCCACCGGCCCACGAGTCGACGCTCCACGCTCCGGGGGAACGCCGCTCATGGAGCCCCTCCCCGCGCTCCGTCCGCGGTCGCCGGCCGCAGGGTCAGGCTCTCGACGGCCGGTCCGGGCAGCAGGGGCGTCGGCTCCCCGACCTCCCAGGCGTGGTGCTGGTCGTCGTAGTGGGGCGACACCGGGTTGCCGCTCTCCCCGCCCGGCATTTCGAAAAAGCCGTCCTGCTCGTGGCCCGGCGAGGCCACCATTCTCAAGCTGGCGCCGTAGCTCGGGTGCTGGACCCGCGGCATGTGGTCGTCCCCGGGCAGGGGCGTCCGCGGCATGTCGAGCCAGCGGCCGAGGCCGGGCAGGGCGCCGCTCAGGGGATGGGTGATCGAGGTGACGTTGCGCAGGCCCCAGGTCGCCTCTGGCAGCGGCCTGCCATGCTTCAGCAGGTTGGCGGCGGTCTCGTCCACCTTCGACAGCAGCAGCTCCCGCCAGCTCTCGTAGCCCGCGGGCAGGAGGTTCCCCGGATGCTCGGTGACCATCGCCCAGAGCGGCGCCTCCATGGCGTGGACCCGGGCCAGGTAGTCGAACTGCGGGTCGGCCTCCCGGCACACCTCGGTGAGGTGCGGGAAGAGCTCCAGGGCGAGGGCGATCCGGTAGACCTGGACGAACCGGTAGCCGGCGGAGTCGACCGAGGCGTGGCCGCCCCAGCCGTCCACCACCTGCCGCACCACGCCGCGGGTCGGGTCCTCCCCCACCGCCTCCGGAGTCAATAGATCGAGGATCAGGTCCCGCCAGCCGGCCAGGAACAGGGCCCGGTCGTCGAGCTGGAGGTCGAGCATGTCGCGCTCGCGGGCGCCTTCGAGGGCGAGGAGCGCATCGCGGATCTGGCTCGCCCGGGCGCCGAGGACGTAACCGCCGTCGCCGAGCAGTGCGAGGCCGGCGCCGTCGACCATCCGTTGGTTGGCGCTCCAGATGCGGCCGCCGGGCGGATCGATCACCACCGGAACCTCGTCCGGGTCGGCGAGCCCGTCCCAGCCGCTACCGCCGTCCGCCCAGGAGGTCGCCACACTGCCGCCGTGGCCCCGCCGCTTCGGCACCCGGCCGGCGATCGTCCAGGCGGTCCGTCCGCTGTCGTCGACGGCGATGAAATTGAGCGCCGGGATGCCGCTCCGCCGGGCCACGTCCACCGCCTCCGGCACCCCGTCGGCGGTCTCCAGCCCGAGGAAGCCGAAGTCGACCGCCCCCGGCTCCTGGACCACCCACCGGAGCGCCCGCGGGCGCCCCTCGACGTCGTGGTCGACGATCGGCCCCCAGATCGTCTCCGGGACCTCCACCTCCTTCACCTCTCCGCCCGCGGCGCGGATCTCCTCGCGCCGGCGCTCCACGGTCCGCTCCCCGTCCGGAGTCCGGTAGACGTTCGGGTCGTCCGGATCGACGTCGAGGACGACCAGGTCGCTGGTGTCGACCAGGCTGTTGGTCAGCCCCCACGCCAGCCGCCCGTTGCTGCCGACGACCGTCGCCGGCGTGCCGGGCAAGGTGACGCCGACCACCCGCCGCGGTGCCCCGTCCACCCCGCCCGGCCACTCGAGGACGGTCCGGAACCAGATGTTCGGCACGCCCAGGTTCAGGTGGAGCTCGTTGGCCAGCAGGGCGCGTCCGTCGGCCGTGTGCTCGCCGGAGACGGCCCACCCGTTGCTCGCCGCCTGACGCCGCTCGAACCCCTCGGGCGACCGGTGCTCCAGGCGCGCCGCTTTCGCCGGGCGCTCGCGGAGATCGAGAACCCCGGCGTCCGGCACCGGCGCGCCGGCCAGGCGCGGACCCACCAGGGGCGCGTCCCACCGGGTGCCCGGCGGCAGCAGGAAGCTGACGAGCGGCGCGGGCAGCCGGTCGTGCATCAGGGTGATCGTCGCCTCGTAGGCCCCCGACTGCTCCTGGAGGCGCACGAACATGGCCAGCAGGACGAGGTAGGTATCCTCCTCCTGCCAGCGCTCGGGCCGTTGCCGGAGCAGCAGATACTCGAACGGGCGCGCTCTCAGGTCGTCGAGGCCGGCGTTGACCCCCGCCGTGTAGGCCTCGACCACCGCACGGACCTCCGGTGTGCTCTCGTCGACCGCCCGGACGGCCCGGGCCCGCAGCCGGTGCAGCCGCGCCTGGGTGTCGACGGCGAACGCCCGCGCGCCGAACAAGCCCGACAGCTCGCCCGCGGTGCTCCGCCGCAGCAGGTCCATCTGGAAGAACCGCTCCTGGGAGTGCACGTACCCCGTGGCCCAGGCCACGTCGGCACGGTCGGCGCCGCGGATGGTGGGGATGCCCAGGGCGTCGCGCTCGATCGTCACCGGCGCCGACAGGCCCTCCACCCGCAGCTCCCCGTCGACCCGGGGCAGGCTCGAGCGCAGCTCGAAGGCCATCCAGCCAGCGGCGACGACCACCAGCAGGACGAGCGCCAGGGCGCCCCGGACCCCGAGCCGGACGATCCGGCGGCCACGCGTCATCGTCTTCTTCGCCATCGCTCTACTCCTGTCGCAAGGCGCCGGCGACGTCGAGGCGCGCCGCGCGGTGGGCCGGGATCCAGCTCAGACCGAGAGAGAGCACGGTCAGGGTGAGGACGGAGAAGGCCAGGGTCGCCGGGTCGCGGGCGCCGATCCCCTCGAGCTGCCCTTCCAGGAAGCGGGAGGCGACCAGCGCGAGCACCAGGCCGAGCCCGACGCCGGAGACCACCAGTACCGCCGCCTGGCGCAGCACCAAGCGCTCCAGCTCCCGCGGCGCCGCGCCGAGGGCGGCCCGAACCCCCAGCTCCTGGACCCGCTGCGCCACCGAGTAGGAGAGGACGCCGTAGATGCCGAGGGCCGCCAGGATCAGCCCGAGGGTGCCCAGGCCGGCGTAGAGGACGGAGGTGAAGCGCTGGGGCGTGGTGCGCTCCTGGAGCCGCTCCCGCATGCTCTTGACATCGTAGATCGGCTGGTCCGGGTCGATCGTCTCGATCTCCCGCCGCGCCGCCGGCACCAGCGCCTCCGTCGGCCCCTCGGTGCGCAGGGTGAAGACGATCGCGTCGAACTCCGGCGCCACGCTCTGGGTGTAGGGCAGGTACCAGGCGTCGGGGTTGATCAGCCCCGCGTCCTCGGTCTCCTCGAGCGTGCCGACCACCCCGACGATGGTCATCCACGGCATGTCGGCCTCGTAGAGACCCCGCTTGATCCGCTTCCCGACGGCGCTCTCCCCGGGCCAGTAGCGCTCGGCGAGCGAGCGGCTCACCACCACCACCGGAGGCGAGTCCGGCCCGTCGTGGTCATCGAGCATGCGCCCTTCGAGGAGCGGTATCCGCAGGGTCTCCAGGTAGCCCGGCGTCACCGTGCGGGTGTGGACCAGGTGGTAGCCGCGGTCGTTCTGCGCCGGTCGGCCCTCGATGTTGAAGCCGGACGACCAGGTCCCCGGGTAGAGCGGCTGGGTGGTGGTGGCGCCGACCGCCTCGACCCCGGCCAGCCGCCCGAGGCCCTCGACCGCCCGGCGCACGAGCTCGACCCGCTGGGCGCGCTCCGGGTAGCGGGCCTCGGGGAAGGCGACCTCGAAGGTCAGCACGCCGTCCATGTCGAAGCCCCGGTCCTGATCCACCAGGTAGCGGAGGCTCTGGTACATGAGCGCAGCCGCCACCAGCAGTGCCACCGCCAGGGCGATCTGGGCCACGACGAACCCTCGGAGGGCACGCTGGGCCCGCCGGCTCGGAGCGCCCGTCCGCCCCCCCTCCCGCAGATCGGTCTGGAGCGATTTCGGCCGGGTGCGCAGAGCCGGGACGAGACCGAAGATCAGGCCGACCGCACACGAGAGAAGGACGGTGAACCCGAGGATCGACCAGTCCATGCGTGGCTGGATGTCGAACTCCCCGAGCCCGTAGACCGGGCTGAGCGCGACCAGTGGATCGATGCTCCAGGCGGTCATGAGGATGCCCACTACGCCGGCCAGCAGGGCCAGCACCAGGCTGAACAGCAGCGACTGGCGGACCAGCCGCCAGCGGCCTGCGCCGAGCGCCGTCTGGATCGCCATCTCACCGCTCTCGCCGAGGCTCCGCGCCAACAACAGGTTCGCCACGTTGGCGCAGGCGATCAGCAGCACGAAGGAGGCCGCCGCCAGCAGCAGGTAGAGCAGTTGGTCGAGGTCGGCGATCAGCTCGCCGCGCACGGGTGAGAGGTGGGCCGTACGCGGCGGCCGGTCGTGGGGGTGACCCTCCCGCAGGCTCCCGACCAGCCGGTCCATGGCGGCCTGCGCCTGCTCCAGGCTGACACCGGGGGCCAGGCGGGCGGGCACGTAGTAGCCCCAGAAGGCCGTCGGATCGTCGACCAGTTGGAGCGGAATCCACATGTCCGCCTGGTAGGGGTGGTGGAGGCCCCGCGGCATGACCCCGATCACTGTGCGCGGCTGGCCGTTGAGCGTCAGGGTCCGGCCCAGGACGTCGCGGCTGCCGGCGAAACGGGTGTTCCAGATGCGGTAGCTGATCAGGACCACACCACTGCCGCCGCCCGGCCGGTCCTCCTCCGCCGTGAACGTCCTGCCGAGAGCCGGCTCGATGCCGAGCACCGGAAAGAAGCTCGCCGTCACCGCCGCGGCCGACACCCGCTCCGGCTCGTCGCCGCCGGTCCAGGTCAGGTCGACGCCGGTGCCGGCCGCCATCCCCGAGAAGACGTCGCCGGTCGCCTCCTGCCAGAGGTAGTAGTTGGCCGCGTTGACGCTGCGCAGAGCCGGCTCCTGGCCCGGTGCCGAGTAGTCCTCCCGCAGGCGCACGACCCGATCGATGTCGTCGATCGCCAGCGGTCGCACCAGGAAGGCGTTGACCACGCTGTAGACCGCGGTCACCGCACCGATCGCCAGACCGAGAGAGAGGACGATCACCGCCGACAGCACGGGGTTGCGCCGCATCTTGCGGACCGCCCAGCGGAGCTCCTGGATCAGGTTGACCATGCGTTCTCCTTCATGCTTCGGTTCGTTCCGCACCCAGGATCTGGGCGCTCCGCTCCGGCGCCACGCCGCGCTCCCTCAGGAAACCGGCGAGATTCCTCTTGACCGACTCCGGCGGAATCCCCAGCCGGCGCAGCTCCGCCTCGAGCTCGTCGCGGAGGGTCTCGTAGCTGGAGGGAGCGGTCTCCCCGAGGCTGTCGACCATCGCCCAGTCGGCCTGGAGCAGGAGCGGATAGACCCGCTGGCCGAGCGACCCTTCGACGTCCCGGTAGCGCTTGTAGGTGGCGACGCCGTTGACGTGAATGATCTCGTCCGAATAGTGCTCCATGGAGCCGGTGCCGTCGCGCACCAGGGGGCGCACAGGGTTCATGCGGAAGCCCAGGGCCTGGGCCAGGAGCTGGTAGAGCACCAGCACCTGGAAGTAGCTAGCGCCCGGCGGGTAGCTGGGCAGGCCGTCCGGCCCGTCCGGCACCACCCGCCGCAGCAGCTCCACCTGGCGGCGGGTCGGGACCCGGCTGTAGAGCGGCCGGTCAGTGATGGTGCGGCCGAGGGAGGCGCCGTCGTAGTGGTGGGCGGTCGGCACCGGCTGAGCACCCGCCTCGCGTACCGCCTGGAGCACCCGGTGGTTGAAGTGGACGAACGCGGAGTGGACGGTGTCGCCCATGCCGTCGCCGCCCGGATGGGACCAGATGCAGTTGATCGACACGTCGTCGCCGAGGGTCGCCATCTCGGCGAACAGGCCGGGCTCGAGCACGAAGCAGTCGATGTGGAGCCAGCCGAAGTCGTCGTCCGCGGTCTCGAACAGGAGCTCCAGGACCGTGTTGTCGTCGACCCGCGGGCCGATGACGTGGAGCGGCCAGGGCGTGCGTTCCCGGAGCCAGGCCACCTCCCCGTCGGGCAGGGCCGAGCCGATGAGCACCAGGTTCACGTCCTCCGGCACGAAGGAGAGGGCCCGGGCGGTCCAGTGGAGCAGCCCGCCGGTGAAGAACATGTAGACCGCCCCCTTGCGATCTGGCAAGGCGGCGTGGAACTCCCGGAACCGGCGCCGGATCTCGCGCTCGTGCCGACGGCCGGACGCCTGGCGCAGGGCGCCGAGACCACGGTGCCAGTCGAGGCGGAGACGGCGGGTCAAGCTCGGCTTCATGGGGAGAGTGCTCCTTTCTCGTCACCGATCGGCGCCGCGGCGGCCGGAGCGGGCGCCGAGAGCACGCCCTCCAGCTCGGCCGCCAGGGACGCCACGCACGGCTCGGCGATCAGTCGATCGTGGGTCGCCTCCACGTCCCGCACCTCGAGCGGCCCGATGACCAGACGCCGCCAGCCGGGGACCGGGTCGCCGGTCCCCCGGCCGAACAGCTCCCCATAGTCGCCGTACTCCTCCGGCCGGGTCGAGCGGAACAGGACGACGGAGCCGACGTACGGCTCGGGGTGGTAGGACACCAGGGCGTCCAGGTTGGTGCGGTAGACGTGCAGCAGGCGCTCCACCTCGCGCGCCCCGCCGTCGCCGGGGATCAGATCACGGCGGCGCAGCTCCTCGACCAACCGCCGGAACCGCCCGCCTGTCGACAGGGGTTGGAGCTCGGCAAGCGGCAGGCCGAGGCGCCAGCCGTGGAGCAGCAGGATCTCGCCGTCGTCGTGGGCCGGCACGTCCGCCGGGGTGAAGCTGTCGATCAGCACCAGGTGCTTCACCCGGCGGCCCAGGCGCCGCGCCTGGCGCGCCATTTCGAACGCCACCACGCCGCCGCCCGACCAGCCGCCCAGCAGCAGATCGCCCGGCGGCCACATCTCCTCCACCGCCCGCAGGTAGAGGGCGGCCATCTCCTCCACCGTCGCCGGCTGCTCCACCCCGTCGTGGAGCCCGGGCGATTCGAGGGCCAGCACCGGCCGCTGCCGGCCGAGGCGCTCGGCGAGGTGGCGGTAGCAGACCACGTTCCCCCCCACCGGGTGGACCAGGACCAGCGGCGCGGCATCGTCCCGCCCGGGCGGCCTCAGGGCCACCAGCGGAGAGCGCCGGGAGGTCTCGGAGGGGCCGCGCAGAAGGTCGGCCAGGGCCGCCGGCGTCGGGTGGAGGAAGAGGACCGACAAGGGGAGCTCACGACCGAAGCGGCGGCGAACCGCGGCCACCACCCGCACCGCCAGCAGCGAGTGGCCACCGAGCTCGAAGAAGTCGTCGTCGAGGCCCACGTCCGGTCGCCCCAGGATCTCGGAGAACAGGCTGACGACCACCAGCTCGACCGCGTCGCGCGGCGCCCGCACCGGGCGCTCCCTGCCGTCGGCCCCGTCTCCCCGGGCGACGCGCTCCGCCGTCTCCGCCATCTCCAGCAGGGCCCGCCGGTCGACCTTGCCGTTGGGATGGAGCGGCAGCCGGTCGAGGACCCGCACGGCGGAGGGGACCATGAAGGCGGGCAGCCGCTCCGCCAGGTACCGCCGCAGATCGAACGGCGTCGGGGCGCCCTCTCCGCGCGCCGTCGCGAACGCCTCCAGCCGGCGGTCCGCGACACGGTCGCCGGCCACCACCACCGCCGCCTCCCGTACCCTGGGGTGGGACGCGAGGGCGCTCTCTACGTCGCCCAGCTCGATGCGGAAGCCGCGCACCTTGACCTGGTGGTCGAGGCGGCCGAGGAACTCGATCTCGCCGTCGGGACGGAAGCGGGCGAGGTCCCCCGTGCGGTAGAGGCGCCCTCCCGGGGCGTCGGAGAACGGGTCCGGCACCCAGCGCTCCGCCGTCGCCGCGGGCCGCTCCAGGTAGCCGCGGGCCGAGCCGGCGCCGGCGACGCAGAGCTCGCCGAAGACGCCACGCGGAGCGGGCCGTAGCCACGGGTCGAGCAGGTGAACCCGGGTGTCGAGGACCGGACGGCCGATCGTTGGATCGCTCGGCTCGCCGGCGCGGGGGCCACCGACGGCGGCCTCGGTGGTGTAAGTCGTGTCCTCCGACGGTCCGTAGAGGTTGAATACACGCCCGACGCCCGCGGCGGTGAGCCGGTCGACCAGCGCACCCTCCAGCACCTCTCCGGCCAGGTTGACCGTGCGCACCGCCGGAGGCAGGGGACCGAGCTCCAGGAGCTCGTTGATCGCCGAGGGCACCGTGTTCACCAGCCGGATCCGGTCGGCCGCCGGCAGCGACGGCAGCTCGAGGGCGTCCCGGGCGAGGACCACCGTCCCGCCGGAGGCGAGCGGCGCGAACAGCTCGAACACCGAAAGGTCGAAGCAGACGGAGGTGGCGGCCAGGGTGCCTTCGAGCTCGTCGGCCGAGTACCGGGTGACGGCCCAGTCGACCAGAGAGCAGGCGCTACGGTGCTCGATGGCCACCCCCTTGGGTACGCCGGTCGATCCGGAGGAAAAGATGACATACGCAAGGTTTTGCGAGAGTACCCCACCCGCGCGGCGGCGTTTTCTCCCTCCCGGCCGGGCCTGCCTGGCCGGCCCGGTCGGCCGCGACGGTAGGTCCTCGACGAACAGCAGCCGCCGGTCCGCTGGCGCGTCCGCCCCGGGCAGACCGCGGCGGGTGACCCGGAGGGCGGCACCGCTGCGGGCCGAGATCGCGGCCAGGCGGGGCGCCGGGTAGGTCGGGTCGAGGGGTACGTAGGCGCCGCCGGCGTAGAGCACCCCCAGCAGCACGGCCACCAGGTCCGGACCCCGGTCGAGGCAGACCTCCACCCGGACCTCGGGGCCGACGCCGGCGCTTCGTAGGTGCCCGGCCACCGCCAGGGCGCGGCGGTGGAGGCCGCCGTAGGTCCAGCAGGGGGTGCCGGCGCCGATTTCCTCCTCGCTCCCCGACCGGTCCGGGGCGACCAGGGCCACCCGGTCCGGCGTGCGCGCGGCCTGGGCCGAAATCAGCTCTGGAAGGGTGCGCTCCGGAGCCGGTGCCCCGGCGGTGTCCGACAGCTCGCGGACGAGCTGTTGAACCTCGGCCGGCGCCAGCAGCGGCAACCGTTCGACGGGCGCCTCGGGATCGTCGGCGAAGCCACCCGCCAGGGTCTCCAGGTGCCGCGCCATCCGCTCCGCGGTGGTGGCGTCGAACAGGTCGGTGGCGTACTGGAGACTACCCGCCAGGCTCCCGCGCTCCTCGGACAGACCGACGAACAGGTCGACCTTGGCACCGCCGCCGCCGACCCCGCGCACGGGGGAGACCGAGAGGCCTGCCAGGTCCGGGAGGCCCGCCTCGTCAGACGCCATCTCGCCGCGGCCGGCCCCCCGCCAGAGGGTGAGCATGACCTGGAAGAGCGGTGTGTGGGCGAGACTCCGCACCGGCGCCAGGTCCTCCACCAGGGCCTCGAACGGCACGTCGGCATGGGCGTGGGCCCGGAGCACCGTCTCCCGTGTTCGCTCGAGCAGCGCCCGAACGCTCGGGCGGCCCTCCAGCCGCGCCCGCAGCACCAGGGTGTTGACGAAGCAGCCGATGAGCCGCTCCAGGGCCACCCGGTCCCGGCCCGAGACCGGCGTGCCGACGGCGAAGTCGTCGCTCCCGGCGTAGCGCCGGAGGAGCTCCTGGAACACGGCCAGGACCACCATGAAGAGGGTCGTGCCGGTGTCGCGGGCGAGGGCCCGCAGCCGCCCCGCCAGCTCCTCCGGCCAATGGAGCGCCCGCTCGGCCGCGCCGTCGCCGCGTGCCGGCGGGCGAGGACGGTCGGTCGGAAGCGAGAGGATGCGGGGCATCCCGTCGAGCTCCCGGCGCCAGGGCTCGAGCCGCGCCTCGAGCGCCCCGCCGGAGAGCCAGCGGCGCTGCCAGGCGGCGAAGTCGGAGTACTGGAGCGGCAGCTCCGGGAGCCCGGCTACCCGGACGCCGGGGGCCCCGGGGGCGCCTCCGCCGCCCGTAAGCCACCGGTAGAGGGCGCCCAGCTCGTCGAGCAGCAGGCTGACCGAGGCGCCGTCGGCGGCGATGTGGTGGACCGAGACCAGAAGCACGTGGCGGCTGGGCGCGAGGCGGACCAGCCCCCACCGGACCGGAAGGTCGTGCTCCAGATCGAAGCTCCGGCGGACGAAGACCCGGCCCCGGAACCGGGCCTCCGCGGCGCGCACCTCCTCGGGCAGCCCGCCCAGGTCGACGCACCCCACAGCCGGCCCCCCCGGGGACTCGACCACCTGCAGCGGCTCGTCCTCCCCCGCCTCGAAGCGGGTCCGAAGCACTTCGTGACGGCGCACGATCTCGCCGCAGGCCCGGGCCAGCGCCGGCAGGTCGAGCTCCCCTTCGAGCGCCAGGGCCAGCGGCACGGTGTACGCCGCGCTGCCCGGCTCCAGGCGGTCGAGGAACCAGAACCGACGCTGAGCGAAGGAGACCGGCGCCGGCCCGCTCCGGTCCGTCGGCTCGAGGGGCGGCGCGTCCTCGATCCCGCCGGCCGCCACCTGGAGCTGCGCCGTCCGCACCTCCCGGGCCAGGCCGGCGAGGGTCTTAGCCCGGAAGATCACGCTCAGAGGGAGCGCCACCCCGAACGTCTCCCGGATTCGCGCCAGCACCCGGGTGGCGAGGAGCGAGTGGCCGCCCAGGGCGAAGAAGTCGTCGTGGCGACCGACCCTGTCCACCCTCAGGACCCGACTCCAGATCGCCGCCAGCAGCTCCTCCTCATCGGTGGCGGCCGGCGCGTCGCCGTCGCCGGTTCCGCCGGCGGTCCCCTCCGGTGCCGGCAGGGCCCGCCGGTCGACCTTGCCGTTGGCGGTTCGCGGCAGCGCGTCCAGGGTGACGACGAAGCCCGGGACCATGTAGGCCGGCAGGCGCTCGGCCAGCCAGGAGCGCAGCGCCGCCCCGTCGACGGAGCCGGCCACGTAGGCGACCAGGTGGCGGTCGCCCTCGCCATCACCATCGCGATCGCCACCATCGCGATCGCCATGGCCATCACCATGGCCATCGCCCGCCACGGCCGATCGGGCGACCACCACGCACTCCCGGACCTCCGGTCGCCGCCCCAGGACCGCCTCGATCTCCCCGGGCTCGATGCGGAAGCCCCGGATCTTCACCTGGTGGTCGAGCCGCCCCTCGAAGAGGAGCACCCCGTCGCCCCGCCGCCGGGCCAGGTCCCCCGAGCGGTAGAGGCGGGCGCCCCCCACTGCGGCGAACGGATCGGGAACAAAGCGCTCGGCGGTCAGGCCCGGCCGGCCCAGGTACCCTCGGGCCAATCCCGGGCCGCCGATGCAGAGCTCCCCCACGACCCCGGGCGACACCGGCTCGAACGCACGGTCGAGCAGATGGATGCAGGCGTTGGTGATCGGACGCCCGATCGGCACCGCCTCCCCGGCGGCGTCCGCGTCGGTCACCTCATGGACCGAGCAGCCGACCGTCGCCTCCGTCGGGCCGTACTCGTTGACGATCCGCGCCCGCGGGTCGCGCCGGAGCCAGGCCCCGGCGGTCGCGGCGGGCAGCGCCTCGCCCCCCACCACCAGGGTGACCACCAGGGGGCCGGACGGCGCCGCCGGGTCACCCCCGCCGTCGTCACCCCCGCCGAGCAGGCCGTCGAGCGCCTCCAGGTGCGCCGGGGTCAGCTTCACCAGGCCGAACCCCTCACCGCCGCCCCCGGCCTCGGACAGGGCCCCTGACAGGGAGTGGGCCAGGGTGTCGACCTCTCCGCCCTCCGGCAGCAGGGTCACCGGGCGACCGCAGAGCAGGGGGGCGAAGAGGCTCGTCACCGTCAGATCGAATCCGAGGGAGGTGTGGAGGGGCGCGCCGCCGCCCGCCGCCGTGCGGTAGGCCGGAACGGCCCAGCCGAGCAGGTAGCTCGCCAGCGCCCCGTGGCTGACCTGGACCCCCTTGGGCCGGCCGGTGGAGCCGGACGTGTAGAGGACGTAGGCCAGGTCGTCCGGGCCGACTCCCGGAGACTTCGAAGGAGCCGTGCCGGTGGCGTCGAGGCCGGCCTCCGACCGGGCCGCGGCGTCCACCGCGATCGCCTGCACTCCGTTCTCCGGCAGGCGCGACCGCAGCGTCGACCGGGTCACCACCGCCGACAGCCCGGCGTCCCCGATCTGGAACGCGGTGCGCTCGGCCGGGGCCTCCGGGTCGAGGGGGACATAGGCGCCGCCCGCCCCCAGGACCGCCCACACCGTCTCGACCATCTCGGGCGAGCGCTCCAGGAAGACGCCGACCCGCCGCCCCCGCCCGACCCCCGCCGCGCAGAGGCGCGCCGCCAGCCGGTCGGCCCGCGCGCCCAGCTCCCGGAACGTGATCGCGCCGCCGTCCCACCGCACGGCAACCGCGTCAGGCGCCTGGGCCACCCGGCGGCCGAACACCCCGACCACCGTCTCCCCGGTCCGTGGCACCCGCGGCCCCTGCCACTCCACCAGGAGCTGGTGGCGGGCGGCCGGCGCCAGGAGCGGCAGCAGCCCCACCGGCAGCTCTGGTCGTGCCAGTCCCTCCTCCAGCAGCCGCCGGAGCTGGTCGACCAGGCGGCGCGCGGTCGTGCCGTCGAAGAGGGCCACGTCGTACTCCAGGACGCCGCCGAAGCGTTCGCCCGTGTCGCCCGTGTCGGTTACCGCCAGGGTGAGGTCGAACTTCGCCACCCGGTGCTCGACCCGCACCGGCCGGATCGTCGGCCCCGCCGCCGCCGGCCCCCCTCCCCCGACCGGGACGCGCGGCGCCTCGACCATGTTGAGCGTCACCTGGAAGAGCGGCGCGTGGCTCAGGCTCCGCGCCGGCGCCAGCTCCTCCACCAGCCGCTCGAAGGGCAGGTCCTGGTGCTCCCGCGCCCCGAGCACCGCCTCCCGCACCCGGCGCAGCAGGTCGCCGAAGCCCGGCTCTCCGGAGAGGTCCAGCCGCACCACCAGGGTGTTGACGAAGAAGCCGACCAGGGCCTCCGTCTCCGGCTCGGTACGCCCGGAGACCGGCACTCCGACGACCACGTCGTCCTCCCCCGCAACGCGGCTCAGCAGGGCCGAGAACGCCGTCAGCAGGACCATGAACGGGGACGCCGACACCCGGTGAGCGGCTTCCCCGAGGGCGGCCGAGAGCTCGCCGTCGAGGGCGAACGGCAGGTGGGCGCCCCGGAACGACTGGACCGGCGGCCGGGGTCGATCGATCGGCAGCCTCAGAAGGGGCGGTGCGCCGTCGAGGGTCCTCCGCCAGTAGTCGACCTGCCGGTCCAGCTCCTCCCCCTGGAGCCACTCCCGCTGCCAGACCGAAAAGTCCGCGTACTGGATCGCCAGCTCCGGCAAGGGCGACGGACGCCCGTCTCGCGCCGCCGCGTAGAGCGCGGCCAGGTCGCCCATCAGCACCCCCGCCGACCAGGCGTCGCTGATCACGTGGTGGAGCGTGAGGAACAGGAGGTGCCGGTCCCCGCCGGGAGCACCGTCTCCCTTCGACCCGAGATCGAGGAGATGCGTCCGCATCAGCGGCCCCCGTTCGAGGTCGAACGGGCGGGAGGCCTCGTCCCGGGCCAGCACCTCGGCGACGTCCTGTCTGCGCCCCTCCGGCAGCCCGGCCAGGTCGACCACCGGTAGGTCGTGGGTACGGGCGGCCCTGATCACCTGGACCGGTCCGTCGTCGCCCTCCGTGAAGGTAGTTCGCAGCGTCTCGTGGCGGTCGACCACACCCTGGAGGGCCCGCGCCAGCGCCCCCCGGTCCAGCCGGCCCTCGACGTGGAACGCCCGCGCCACGTTGTAGAGGGAGCTGCCCGGCGCCAGCCGGTCGAGCAACCAGAGCCGGCTCTGGGCGAAGGAGGCCGGGTAGACGTAGCGCTCGCCCGGCATGCCGACACCCTCGGCCGCCACCGTGAGCCCTGCTTCGGCGGTCACGACCCCTCCTCCCGGCCCGTTCCACCGACCCGATGAGCCGCCCGCGACGTCCTGCGCAACGTGGGCTTCGCCGGCCGGTCCGGCTCGACCCCGGCGGAGATCGCGGCGGCCATGCCCTCCACCGTGGGGGTCTCGAACATCACCCGGAGCGGAAGCTCGACGCCGAACGCCTTCCGGATGCGCATGCCGAGCCGGGTGGCGAGGAGCGAATGCCCGCCGAGCTCGAAGAAGCCGTCCTCGACGCCGACCCGGTCGACGCCGAGGATCTCGCGCCAGAGCTCCGCCAACCGCTCCTCCGTCCGGCTCCGGGGCGCCACGTACTCGGCCTCCGCCCCGCCGCGCCGGTCGTCCGGCGCCGCGAGCCGGGACCGGTCGACCTTGCCCTGGGCGGTCAGCGGCAGCGCCTCCACCGGCACGAAGAACGCCGGCACCATGTACCCGGGCAGGCGCTCCGCCAGGAACCGGCGGAGATCGCCGGCGGCCGGGAGCTCCTCCCCCACCCTCGGCACGAGCCACGCCACCAGCCGGCCGCCCCGCCGACTGCCGGCGCCGCCTGGGCCGCCTAGGCCGCCGTCACCCCGATCCAGCGCGGCCACCGCCTCGGCCACCGCCGGATGGGCGCACAGGGCGGCCTCCACCTCGCCGATCTCCACCCGGAAGCCCCGCACCTTGACCTGGTGGTCGGAGCGACCGAGGAACTCCAACACGCCGTCGGGGCGGTGGCGGGCCAGGTCGCCGGTCCGGTAGAGCCGCTCGCCTGGATCTCCGTGGGGATCGGGCACGAGCTTCGCGGCGGTATCGGCCGGCCGGCCCAGGTAGCCCCGGGCGAGGCCGGCACCGGCGATACAGAGCTCCCCCACCGTTCCCCGGGCCGCCGGACGGAGGGCCGGGTCGAGGAGCTCGATCCGACGGCCTGCAAGGGGGCGACCCAGGGGGAGGGGCGCTTCGGGCGAAAGGCCCCCCGCCTCCACCCTTCCGGCCACCGCGCCGACGGTCGCCTCGGTCGGGCCGTAGTGGTTGAAGACCGCCGGTGAGCCGTCGCCCCGCCCCTCGGCGTCCTCCCGGTACGACGCCTCGCCCCCCAGCACCAGGCAGCGCTCGGGCAGGACGCCCGCGGGCTCGCCCTCCGAGCGGAGCGAGGCGAGGTAGGAGGGCACCGCCTTGAGGCAGTCGATCCGGCGGCGCCGGAAGTAGGCCGCCATGGCCACCGGATCGCCGAGCCGCTCGTCGGAGACCACGTGGAGCGTGCCGCCCCCCAGGAGGGCCGGGAAGATGGCCGTGTTCCCCAGGTCGGCGGCGACCGTCGAGACGGTGGCGTACGACGCCTCGTCCGGGAGGCCCAGGCGGTCCCGGAGCCCGTCCACGTAGTCGACGAGCTGCCGGTGCTCGACGGCGACGCCCCGGGGGCGGCCGGTCGAGCCGGAGGTAAAGAGAACGTAGAGCAGGTTCGCCGGGGCGAGCTCTGTCTCGAGAGACCCCGGTGTCGGCGGCGGCACCGTCCCGTCCCCCGGGTCGTCGACGAGGACGGCGTGCACCCGGTCCGGCGGCAGGAGGGGCTGGAAGCGGCTCCGGGTCATCACCACCGGCGCCGCCGACTCCTCGAGAACCTGCTCCAGCCGGGCGGCGGGCAGGGCCGGGTCGAGGGGCACGTAGGCACCGCCGGCCCGGACGACGGCGAGCAGACCGACGATCAGCTCCACCGAGCGCTCCAGGCAGAGCCCGACCGTCACCTCGGGGCCCACGCCGGCCGCCCGCAACCGCCCGGCCAGGGCGGCGGAGCGCCGGTCGAGGGCGGCGAAGGTCAGCCACTCGTCGTCGGCCACCACCGCCACCCGGTCGGGGTGCTCGGCGACCCGTCGGGCGAAGCGCCCGGGCACCGTCCGTTCCCGGCCGGCCGGCAGCGGCGGCCCGCCCCACTCCACCAGGAGCTGGTGCCGCTCGGCGGCCCCCAGCCGATGCAGCCGGTCGAGCGGCCGGTCGGGGTGGCGAGCCGCCTCGGTCACCAGGTCGGCGAAGCGGTTGGCCAGCCGGGCGATGGTCGTGTCGTCGAACAGGGCGCTCCGGTACTGGAACGAGCCGGCCAGCCCCTCCGCCCCCTCGCCCGTGCGCAGGGTCAGATCGAACTTCGTCGCCCCCTGGGTGATCGGCACCGCAAACAGCTCCAGACCGTCGACCCGGCCCGGCCCGCGGGCCGCCGGCTCGAAGGCGAAGAGCACCTGGAAGACGGGGGTGATGCCGACGGAGCGCTCCGGCTGAAGCTCCTCCACCAGCCGCTCGAAGGGCAAGTCCTGGTTGGCCTGGCCGTCGAGCACCACCCGCCGCACCTCCGCCACCAGGTCGCGCAGCGACGCGCCGGGATCGGCCCGAACCCGCAGGGCCACGGTGTTCACCAGGAAGCCCACCAGCCCCTCGAGCTCCCGCCGGTCCCGGTTCGCGACCGGTGTCCCGAGGACCAGGTCGTCTTGGCCGCTCCACCGGGAGAGGAGGGCGGCGAACGCGGCCAGCAGAACCATGAACAGGGTCGCCCCGGTCTCCCGGGCCACGGCCTGGAGGGGCGCCGTCACCCCGGCCGGCAGGGTGAACGGCCGAGTGCGGCCGGCGAAGCCCGTCGCGGCGCCTCGCGGGCGGTCGGTGGGGAGCGCCAGGAGCGGCGGCGCGTCGCCGAGCTGGGAGCGCCAGTAGTCGAGCTGGCGCTCGAGGCGGTCTCCCGCGAGATGCTCCCGCTGCCAGACCGCGAAGTCCGGGTACTGGAGGACCGGCGGCACCAGCGGCGAGGGCCGCCCGGCCGCAAACGCGCGGTAGAGCTCGATCACCTCGCGTAGCAGCAGGCCCATGGACCAGCCGTCGCAGACGATGTGGTGGAGCACCACCGGCACCAGGTGATCGTCCGGCGCCAGGCGCAGCAGGACGGCGCGGAGCAGCGGCCCCCGGCGCAGGTCGAACGGACGCCCGGCCGCGGCGGCGGCGAGGCCCTCCGCGGCGGCCTCCCGGACCGCCGGGGAGAGCCGCCCGAGGTCGACCACCGGCAGCGGAACCTCGAGCTCCGGGGGCGCGGCCTCCGCCACCACCTGGACCGGCTCGCCGTCGACCGTGGCGAAGGTGGTCCGCAGGGCTT